>Ga0247810_10000405_pt1 | contig 50318 bp, 30 predicted proteins | sample UWRJL119311C1_FD_179918 | JGI IMG/M metagenome (GOLD analysis project Ga0247810, IMG submission 179918) | Plant litter microbial communities from Arlington Agricultural Research Station in Wisconsin, United States - UWRJ-L119-311C-1 | ecosystem: Environmental > Terrestrial > Plant litter >...
CAACTAACATCGCTTTAAGCGCCACGTCGATCAATGAAAACGTAGCTGCTGGTACAGCTATCGGCTCGCTTTCTACAACTGATCCCGATGCTTCTAATACTTTCACCTACACATTGGTAACTGGAACGGGCTCTACCGACAACGCTAGCTTTACCATCATTGGAAATAGCTTAACCATCAATGCTTCTCCAGACTTTGAGACTAAAAACAGTTATAACGTTCGTATTCGTACAACAGACCAGGGTGGATTAACATTTGAGAAAGCATTTACGATAACCATCAACAACGTTAACGAAGCACCAACTAATATCGCCCTAAACAGAACTTCAATCAATGAGAACGTTGCTGCCAATACAGCAGTAGGCACGCTTTCTACAACAGATCCCGATGCGACCAATACTTTTACCTATACGCTCGTAACTGGAACAGGTTCTACTGACAATACAAACTTCAGCATCACTGGAAACAGCTTAACCATCAATACTTCTCCAGATTTCGAGACCAAAAGCAGTTATAGCGTGAGGATTCGTATTACTGATCAAGGAGGACTAAGCTTCGAGAAGAACTTTACCATTACGATTAATGACGTGGTTGAAATCAACTTCATCACTACTGCAGCATCTCTAAGTTCTAAGGTGGGAGTATACATCGCTAAGCAAATTGAAGTAAGTGGCGGTCAAACTCCTTACACCTTTACGATTGAATCAGGAAGTTTTGCCCCAGGTTTGAGTTTATCTACGAGTGGCGAAATGAGCGGTACACCAACTGGTCTTAGTACTGGAACAGTTGCTGTTAAGGTTAAAGATGCTAATGGCGTAACCGCGCTAAAAACCTACAATATCACCGTGGAAAACCCTTCGTTGGTATTTTCTCCAGCAACGATACCTACTGGCACTTTGGGAGTGGCTTATCAACAAACAATTACTGGAAGTGGTGGCACAGCGCCATATAGCATTAGTTTAGCTCCGGGAAGCAGCCTTCCTCAGGGATTAACACTTACCGGAAACACCATCAGTGGTACCCCTACTCAAACGGGTACGTTTACCTTTACCTTATCAATTTCAGATAGTTCTACAGGATTAGGCAACTTTAGTGTCTTAAGTTCACCTTATTCGCTGGTTATTGCTCAGGGTGCACAAACGATCACCTTCCAACCAACCAGATCAGTTAATTATGGTGATGCTGACTTTGATCCTTTGGCAACAAGCACTAATACCACCATCCCTATTACCTATAGCAGTAGTGATGTTTCCATAGCGACAATTGTGAACAATAAAGTACACCTCTTGAAAGCAGGAACAGTATCTATTTATGCCAATCAAGCAGCTAATGCCTCTTACTTAGCAGCAACGCAAAAAGAACAGGTATTGACCATTGCTAAAAAAGCGATAACCGTAGCCCTCAAAGGAACGGTTACAAAACCTTATGATGGTAATATCTCTGCTACGCTATTAAGCGAACACTTCGAATTAACTGGCCTGGTTAATAATGATCAAGTCAATATCGTTGTTCCAGTTAGTGGAAATTATGGCGATAAAAATGTTGGGATCAATAAAATGGTGAGCGTAAATAATCTTTCTTTAGGCGGCACTCATGTTGCTAATTACGAATTGAGTAATACTACTGCCCAGGCAACCATAGGAACAATTACCAAAAAGGCTATAACTGTCGAATTAAGTACTCCAACCATTGTTGCTAAAACATACGATGGCAATTCAACAGCAACAATCGCGGCACAGAATTATGCTTTTGTGGGTAAGATCGCTAACGATGACCTGTCTGTATCTTCTACTGCAACTTACAACGATAAAAACGCAGGTGGCGGAAAGGCGGTTACCTTAAATGGATTTACATTGAGTGGTACAGATCAGGGCAACTATGATTTAACAACATCATTATTAACAACCACAGGTACAATTGCTACAAAAGCGATTACTTTGGGCTTAAACGCAAGTCCAGTCATTACAAAAGCTTATGATGGAACTACAAACGCAACACTGGCTGTACAAAACTATACTTTGATAGGTACAGTAGTTGGAGATGTAGTTGCGGTAAGTGGGATTTCTAATTACGATAATAAATCGGTAGGTACCGATAAAACAATCACGGCCGAAACCTTCATTCTTAGTGGAACTGACAAAGATAATTATCAGCTCCAAACCACCTCAGCAACTACAAAAGGATCAATTACTGCTAAAAGTCTTCAATTGTCGCTAAACGCTGAGCCATTGATTACTAAAATCTATGATGGCAATACCCAAGCATTATTAGAATCTGGCAATTATCAACTTGTAGGTATAGAAACTAATGATGTGGTAAGTGTTACTGGAACGGCCAGCTACGACAATAAAATTGTTGGAAGTAACAAAACAGTTCAGGTGGTAAACCTACAGCTTAATGGGGCTGATAAAGACAACTACCTGTTAACTTCTTCAACTGCCAATACCACTGGAACCATTATGGCGAAACCAATTACGCTAGTACTTAACGCAAGTCCGGCAATTACCAAAGTTTATGACGGTCAAACATCGGCCACGCTTGTTGCAGGAAACTACAGCATCCAAGGCATTGTAACCAATGACGTTGTTTCAGTAAATGGCTTTGCAAACTTCAATAATAAAGCGGTTGGCATTGATAAAACAATTACAGTAAACAGTTTTAACCTATCTGGTGCAGATAAGGACAATTATCAGTTAACAACCAGTAGCAGCACAACTACGGGATCAATTACCGCAAAAGCCATCACCTTATCTTTAAATGCCAATCCGGTGATTACGAAAGTTTATGATGGCAATCGCAATGCATCACTTGCTGCTGCTAATTATCAGGTTGTGGGCATTGTAAGCGGTGATGTATTGACCTTTACAGGTTCAGCCACCTATGATAGTCCAACTTCTGGTACTGGAAAAACCGTAACAGCAAATACATTTATCGTTGGTGGTGCAGACAAAGACAATTATAATTTAACAACTACTACTGCACAAACGCTAGGTTCAATTGATAAAGCTGTGCTTATTATTACTGCTGCCAACAAGTCGAAAGTTCAGAATACGGCCAATCCTACCTTTACAGCTACCTATTCAGGTTTTGTAAATCAGGAAAATGAAGGTGTGTTGCTTACCCAGCCTACCTTTACCACAACAGCAACTTTAGGCTCTACACCAGGCAGTTATCCAATTGTTCCAGCTAATGCGACGGCACAGAACTATAGCATCAGTTATGTAAACGGAACTTTAACAGTAACTCCGGGTACACCAACAAACATCCTTTTAGCAGCTGCAACTTTATTGGAAAACAGTGCTGCGGGTTCATCAGCAGGGCAACTGAGCAGTACTTCCGAAGATCCGAATGCTACATTTACCTACGTACTTGTAGCAGGATCAGGTGATACCGATAATGCATCATTTGCCATCAATGGTCAACAGTTAGTAACTACAAGCACCCTTAATTACGAACAAAAGGCCAATTATAGTGTTCGTGTGAAAAGTACCACTGCTTCAGGATTAAGTCTAGAAAAGGTGTTTAATATTTCGCTTACTGATGTTAATGAGGCTCCTACCCTTGCGGCAATTGCCAATCAGCAGGTTTGCGCTAACAGCGACCAACAAACGCTTGTATTATCGGGTATTTCTGCAGGACCAGAAACTACGCAGAGCACAACATTGAGTGTAACAAGTAATAATACAGCTCTTTTTGCAAGCCTAACAGTTTCAAATGATGGTGTATTACGCTACATGCCTAGACAAGGTGCAACAGGAACTGCAGTGATTACTGTTACGGTAAAAGATAATGGAGGAACAGCCAATGGTGGTGTGGATAGTTTCAGTCGTTCATTTACTTTAACGATTAATTCTTTACCGAATTTAACGATCACAAGCACAGGTGGAAAGATTAGCCTATCTAAAGGCGAGACCATTAGCCTTACTGCTAGTGGAGGCACTTCATATACTTGGCTCCCAGCAGCTGGTATTATAGGCGGAACCAATGGTGCGGCAATTAACATCCGTCCTGAAAGTACAACGACTTATACTGTACGAGGTACTTCTGCAGAAGGCTGTACGGTTACACGATCAATAACAATTACTGTGGAAGAAGACTTTTTGGTTGTAAAAGGTACAAATATTCTCACACCAAATGGTGATGGAGTCAATGATCGTTTTGTGATCAGAAACATTGATATGTATCCAAACAATGTAGTCAAGATTTTCGACCGTGCAGGCCGCCTTGTCTTCCAGAAGACCAATTATACTGATCAATTCGATGGTACTTTCCAAGGATCAGCATTAGCTGAAGACACCTATTACTACATTGTCGATTTCGGCCCTAGTAAAAGGAAAATTAAAGGATTTATCACAATTATAAGAGACTAAGACCATGAAAAACCATATAAAACCATTTCTTTTCATCAGCTTAATAGGTTTGCTGATGTGTGATATGTCATCTGCCTTTGCCCAACTCAATCCACTTGGCATGCAATATTTCAACAATCAATATTTGGGCAATCCAGCTATGGCGGGCTTAAATGAAGGATTGGATGTTAAACTGGGGCTTCGCCAACAATGGAATAGGATTGATGGCGCTCCAACAACACAATCTGTTACTGCAGAATACCGTCTAAAAAAGGCAGCATTTGCGCTAAATCTCTATAGTGATGCTGCTGGTTTACTTAAACGGACTAGAGTTGCTGGCACTTATGCCTATCATCTTCCCTTAAATGATCGTGATCATCAGCTTCATTTTGGGGTATCTTTAGCGGTCATGTTCGAACGCATTAAACAAGATGAAATCGATGGCGATCCAAACGATATGAGTATCAGCCGTTACACAAGACGAGAAAGCTATATCGATGGTGATTTTGGAATAGCATATACGCTAGGCGGATTTACCCTACAGGGAGCAGTGCCAAATCTGCAACAGTTTATTAACGAGGACAAAAACTTTCAGGGAGTAGACCGCTCGGTATTTCTCTTTGCTGCAAGTTATAAATGGACTTTTGGCGATCCAAGTTCAAGTACTTCACTTCATCCTAAAGTAACTTACAGAGGAATTAAAGGACACGACAACATTGTTGATCTTGGATTTAACTTAGGTTTGGTGAATGACAAGGTAGGCATTATGGCCATGTACCATAGCTCAAAAAGTGCAACCTTTGGCCTCCAAAGTGTATACCGATCAATTACGCTATCAGGAATGTATACCACTGAAACTGCTGCCCTTAGTTCTTATACCAATGGCGCTTTTCAACTGGCACTTGGTTACAGATTTACTAAATAAAAAAGATTATTTAACGCTCTCAAACTGTAAATACAACAAAGTCTCCGCTGATTAGCCGGAGACTTTTGTTTTATAGCAAATAAATACCGGTTTGATTTTCAAAACAACTCAATTAGTTTTCACCACATAGGAGGCACATAGGTTGATCTGATTAATTGGTCAGTTTTCGACGAGTTTAAGTTAAGCAGCTTGCTTTAAGCTTTAGCTTATTATTGTAGTGCCTTTTTATGAGCCTTTAACAAGTATTTCCTTTTTGGACTTTCGTAATCGAATGTTGATTAATGATATTATTCCTGCTGAGCATAGGCAAATAAAGCTAATGACGATGAATATACTATTTGATTGTCCAGAAACATCGATTACAAAGCCAAAAAAGGGTTCACCAAAGGCTGCGAACAAATAACCGCACATATTCATAAAACCTATTCCGGTGCCAGTTTGGTTATGGCCAAGCATTTGTTGGCTCAATGGCCAAAAATTTGCTTGAGGTCCATACACAAAAAAACCAGCTAGAAACATTAAGATGCTTCCAAAATATATATTTGAAGCTGGAGAAAGATAAATAGCTAGCGTGACGACTGCACTAATAAACATTCCCAACCTTATAGATGCGATACGGTTTCCCTTAAAGATGCTGTCTGAAAGTGTGCCAAATGAAATTGCTCCTGCCGCCATACCAATAGGCAATAAGATGGTTACCCATAGATAATCTGGATTTGCCTTCCAATCCTTTCCAAGATAGTGTACAGGCACCCAAAATATTAGTCCGTACCTTGCCATGCTCTCAAAACCGAAAGAAATTGCCGCCAACATAAAGTCTTTATTTCTGAATACGTTTTTGTATCGTGTTAACCAATCCTGCTTATTTTCGATTTCAAAATCTTCCGTTTTGTGTAGATCTGCATACCCCAAATTGGATGGTTTATCACGAATTTTCCATAACAATAACAATGCAAAAAAAATGAGTGGAATCATGGGTAAACGAAATAACATTCTCCATTCTACATGAAGCTGTACGAGGACAATAGAAATTAAAAAGGTAACCACGGAAGATAGTCCAGCTGCCATTGTATAAAATCCAAATGCCTTTCCTTGTTCGTCTTTACTCCACCAGCTAGAAATTACCTTACTACCAGGCGCCCATGCCATAGATTGGAAGTAACCATTTAGTGCCCATAGGATCATGATCATCGTAGAACTGCTGCTATAACTGATACCTATGTTTGCCAAGATAGAAAGAAACGCTCCCAAGGGAATCATAATCCTTGCGCTAAACCTATCGGCAAGATTACCGTTGATGAGCTGTCCCAATGCATAACCAATGAGCATTGAAAAACTGATCCACCCGATGGTAGTATAGGAGAGCCCAAGTGCGGTGGACATTCCCTTTACCGCCCAACCAAAATTGTGTCTACCAGTGTAAAAGAAAAGGTAACATAACATGGTTATGATTAACATTTTCCATTGTTGTTTTCTGAAGTTCATTGTTTTAAGATTAACGAAGCTTAAAGCTTATTCCAACCCTTAAAGGCTGATGTTTTAATGCGTATTCGAAAGCTTCTTGGGCTTGTTCGAGAGGGAATTCTTTTCCTACTACGGTATTAAATGGGTATGTATTATGGTGTTGGCTGATGAAATGTAAGGCATAAAGAAAATCATCGTAATTGTAATTGTGCAAACCCTTGATTGTAATTAAACTGCGGATTATTTTTTCAGCATCAACCTGGATTTCCCTGGTTTTAAATACTGCTCCAGCCCAAACTGCTATGCCACCAATGGTGAGTGCTTCAAGCCCCAATTCGATAGCATCTGGTGATCCGCTCATATCAAAAACAACATCAAATCCACCATTGGGGACTTCAGTTTTAATTTTAGCCAGAAGTTCATCAGCATTTTTATTCATCAACAAAGTATGATCAACACCGAAAGAAAGTGATTGCGTAAGTCTTTCTCTGCTGATATCAATTCCCCAAACCAGGTTTGCTCCCTCCTCTTTGCACATCGCTGCGCAACTGTTTCCCAATAGCCCCATTCCGGTGATGAGTATATTTTTACCTTTGAGATTTCCCGCCAGTCTTAGAGTTCCGGCAACGGTTGCTAGGGAGCAGTTAATAGTTGCAGCAATGGAAAGTGGCAGCGAATTTGGAACTTTAAGGGTAATGGAATGATTTTTAAGGATACAGTATTCGGCCAAGCCGCCATGAAAAGCATCACTTTCGGTTACCTTCGCATGTCCGTATTTGAACAAACCTGCTGATTTTTGTGGGATTTCTTTTTCAATCCATTTTTGTTGTGGTTCGGCACAGAAAACAGCCCAAGTTACAATGTCTCCAAGCGCAAGTCTATTTCCTCCATGATCATATCCACTATGATTTTCATCGATCCCTACAATTTCACCTACAATCTCATGGCCAAGTACTGTTGGTGTTTTTTCATGCCTCAAGCCGCAGAAGGTATGTAAATCACTCCCACAAATGGTAGTATAAAGATTTTTCACTAATATTTCTCCAGCTTTTAACACTGGAACGGTTCTTTCTTGCTCAACTAGTTTTTGTCCTGACTTGGTAAAAACCATCATTTTTCCAGTTCGCATATTATTGTTTTTTAATCATAAAGGTTTTGGGATCAATAGAAAAGCTGGCCGATTTAACTTCTTTTGCTGTACTATCATTAATGTTGTCTACAAAGAAATACGTCGTGTCAAAGCTGGTTTTACTGATACTGGCAATAAAATAACCGTGGTTTTTAATGTCGGCAAAAACGAGATGTGGGTTTACTTTATTATCATACAGCATTTTTTCTGTTTTTGCTATTTCTTCGGGTGTTAAACGATCGGCATTTTTTGAAGTAATGCTTGGTGTTAACAATTCCCAAGCAAGTGGTTTTTCTTCAAAAGGTATTGTATATTTCATAAATTCCTTTTCTTGATGTAATGCCAGTACAAAGGATTCATGATGATCACCAGTAAGGAAAATTGGATTATTGATCTTTTCAATTTTAAGAAACTCGACCAGTTTATTTCGTTCGTGCGGATAACCTAACCACCAATCATTATACTTTGGCAGTTTAAAACCATCAGCAGTTGCATAACCAGCAAACATTACCTGATTGCCAATTAACTTCCAAGTTGCTTTACTAGTTTTTAGTCCGTTGGCCAGCCATTCAAACTGCTCAGTACCTAAAATAGACCTATCGCTATTGTTAAAATCCTTTGCCGAACTGTCCATTTGTTGTGTTCGCCCCTGCATTCGCTGTTCTAGCAGAAAAAGTTCTACATCATTACCAATGGTAATTTTCCTTCTCATTTCTAAGGCATTAGTTGCACGAACAGGGAGCCATTCGAAATATGCCTGCATGGCCGCTTGTTTACGCTTTTGCCAATCGCCCTCATTGGGCTGGTGGTTTTTTGCACCATCTTTATAAGCATCATTTGCAATTTCATGGTCGTCCCAGATTAGGCAAAAAGGTTTGTTGGCATGTAATTCTTGCAGATCAACATCGCTCCTATAATGTGAATAGCGCTGTCGGTAATCATTTAATGTGATGATTTCATGAGCAGGAACATTCTTTCTATCGGTTTTAGGGTTTGCGTATTCTCCTATTCCGTATTCATAGATATAATCGCCCAGATGAAGCACCAAATCAACTTCTTGTTTTGCTGCTAAGAAGCGGAAGGAATTGAAATAACCATCTTCCCAATTATTACAACTTACTACAGCTAGATTAAATGTGCCATGGCTTAAAGTGCTTGGTAACGTTCGCGTTTTACCTGTACCTGAATATTCATTTTCGTATTTAAAACGATAGTAATAATTGGTAGCTGCTATTAATCCTTTCACATCAATTTTCACGGTATGGTCATTGTTGACAGTTAAGCTGTAACTACCCTTAGTAATAATATGATTGAAGTTTTTATCTGATGCTACTTCCCAATAAACTGGTGATGAAATAGTTGTGGTAACTCTTGTCCAAATAATTACCCGATCAAACAACGGATCACCAGAGGCAATACCATGTCTAAAAAACTTATTTTCCTTTTTATGATTTCTTGCAATTACAGCAAGTGGAAGCCATAATAAGCCCAGCCCTAAAATGAACTGTTTTCTAGATAGTTTAACTGATGGTGATCCATTGCTATTGGGTTAATTTTATTTACCTAAACTCCAGGTTAGTCCAAGCCTACCTCTTGCCGAATAATACTCAACTTGTTCTGGCCTGCTTTTTACACCGTGATAGTAGCTAAGCGGTTCATTGTTTAAGTTGTTGGCATCAAAGAAAAGGGTTAACTTATGCGGGAAAGTGTAAGACATGTTCATGTCCAAATGGAAATCTTTGTCCTGAAAACGATCAGCTTCTTTGTTATCACGAATTTCTACCAAAAATGCCTGACGATAATTTGCCGATAACCTAAAAGAGAAGCCATATTTCTCATAAAGTAATGTTGCGTTGAAAATATTTGGCGATTGGTTCATTAATCCAATTTTCTCTCCTGGACGGTCATCCAAATTCGTTTCGGACTTGGTATAAGTGTAGTTCATGTTAATCCCCAATCCGCTAAGTGCTCCAGGCAAAAAAGTAAACTTCTGGTTATAGGCCAACTCGATACCATATAATTTTGCAGCTGCAGCATTAAGAGGTTGTGCAACCTTATATTGCGCTGTTACCCCATCAACATTTCTGATTTCATCTTTAGATTGTGTGTATACCAGATCTGTGATGTCTTTATAGAACAAGCCACCAGATAGATAACTGCTGTTGCTGATGTAGTAGCTTCCCATTACATCATAGTTCCATGAAAATGTTGGTTTCAATAATGGGTTTCCCGTAGTAATGACCTGTGTATTAGGATTTACCCTTGTTGTTGGACTCATCTCATTAAATGCATTTCTGGCAAAGGTCCTGGTCATTGCGGCGCGCAGATCCAATTGTTCATTTGGCTTATATATCAAATGGGCCATTGGCAAAACTGATGGAAAACTTTTAGTACCAGTTACCGGAGTTACCTTTTTAGTAATATCATTATATTGATAACTGTTCATGGTCACATCTGTATATTCGTAACGTACACCCGGAACAAAAGTAAGCTGCTTGGTGATGTTCCATTCGCCCATCAAATAACCTGCGCCAACTTTTTCAACAGCATCATAATTACCAGTTGCGTATGATGAGTTGGTAGCATCCTGAACAGTATAAGTTAGATTTTTGGCTACAGATGGGATCCCGTTAGGATTAATGAATGAGTTTTCTGTAGGGTAGCTAAACTTTAAATTATCATAGTTATTGTTCAGTTCTGGAAACCAGTTGTTTGTTGGAAAATCTTCGCGTTCCCAAACATTCAGGAATGACTTTGGTGCTGTTCTACTATGCACCCAGGTAACGTAACGATAATCATAAGAGCTGGTTTTACGTCTTAACTTTGCGCCAAATTTGATCAACAGATCTTCATTCACCTTATATTTAAAGTCTGTAGCAGCTACCTGATCTTTTTCGGTAATGTTTCTGATAGAAGTGACGTATCGATCTAGAAAATAATTATCGGGATTGTATGGTGTAGAAGCATCAAAATGAGGTTGAACATTATTTGCTTCATCTCCCTGATAGCCCTGAGGACCATCGCCCTTTAAAAACTTATAGGCTACACCGTTTACTGTTGCAAGGTTGCTATATTTTACCGTTTGCACCCAATTACCATAATAATAACCTCTCATATTTTTATCGACCGAAGAAGGGCCTTTATAACCTGCCCAAGAGTTGTATAGGGCAAACTTCGTTACCATGTTCAGCTTGCTGCTCAACTGAGATTGGATGCCAGCTTCACCACCATAGTTTTTGAAATAATAATCAACTACATTCCACCGTAAAACGGCGTTATCTGTCGCCTTGTTGAAATAGTGCATGGTTTTTCGGTTACGCTCGTTATCCAGTAACTCGGTATAGTATCCTTGTGCGTAGATTTTGGTGTTATTGCCCAATTTATAATCCATTGCTGCATTAAAGCCCTTATTGGTACGCGTACCCTGATAATTTCTTACATCTAAAGTCGTTACGTTGTGCAGTTGATTTCCGTAAATCACTTCGTAATCATCAGTTGCATAGGTTCTTTTATTGATATTTCCCAAAACCAAAAAACCTAATTTATCTTTTAGCAAACGATCACCATAAGTAATCGTTCCGTTGTATCCCAATTTATCTTCTGCTCGGGTATTATAAGGAAGTGCGCCAGTAACCCTTAATGTGCGTTTATCGGCAGAAGTACGAGTAATGTAGTTGATGGTTCCGCCAATGGCATCTCCCTCATATTCAGGAGTTATTGCCTTTACTACTTGAATGTACTGGATAAATTCTGAAGGCAAAAGATCCATGGGCACGGTACGGTTTCCGAGTAGATCGCCAGAGGTTTTAGCGGCTGGCATTCTGCTTCCGTTAATTGTGGTTGAGCTCCATTGTGATGGAGTTCCTCTAACGGTCACGTATCGTCCTTCTCCCTGATCACGATCAATACTTACTCCCGGAACGCGCTGAACTGCTTCGGCAGCATTAATATCTGGTAGTTTACCAATTGCGTCAGCGCTTACTACCTCCATAATGGAAGTGGCATTACGTCTCATCGCCTGCGCCCTAATTTCTCCGGAACCATATACACTGGTTACGGTAACGCCTTTAAGCTCGTTTTGGGCAAGCAGTCTAATAAATCCGATATCGGTTTGTTCGTTTTTAGCAATATTGATGGTCGTATCCAAGGTTTTAAATCCTACAAAGGAAACCATCAACCGATGTTGACCATTCGGTAAACGGAGCGAAAAATTTCCGTTCACATCAGTGGTAGTGGCTATTTTAAGTTCTGGAAGATTAACTGTGGCGGCTGGTAATGCACCATCCTTATCGTTAACCTTTCCCGTAAGTGTACCCTGCGCCAATAATTGTTGGCAAAGCGCAAAAAGCATTGCAGTGAAGAGTAGAGCTATTTTTTTCATCTATTTAGATTTTGTTTTAGCATGATAATGCTACTGTGAACTAAGCAAGCACCATTCATGGTGTGTTATCTGATTAGGGCTAATATTTCTTTGAGGTTGTCGACCAAATGGGTATGTGGCTCTTTTTGCAGTTCTTCGCGAGTGTAGGCGCCAGTGGTAACGCCGACTACGAATTGGCATCCTGCGGCAGTTCCCTGTTGAAGATCTGATGCAGTATCCCCTATTTTTGCTACCTGTAACTTGTCACTTATTTCACAGAGTTCCATAGCACGATAAATCATATCTGGATATGGCCTTCCATTTGGCACTTCATCGCTGGTGATGCTTACATCATAATGAAGTCCGGCTGTCCATCCTAAACGATCAAAAATAGTATCGGCAATTACTCTAGAGAATCCCGTGTCTATTGCTACTTTTATCCCACTGTTGCGTAACGCCTGGAATATTTCTGTTGCATTTTCTTTTTCTTTCACCAAATTGCTTGTGGCGTAAAACGAGATCATCTCATCTACAAACTGATGATGGATTTGATTGATAAGATTACTATCCAAGTGTTGAGGGCTATCGAATTTCTCTAACAACTTTTTAATAGCGAGTGGTTTTGCATAGCCCATTACCACATTGATAGCATCTATGGAATAATCAAAACTAAATTTTTGAAGTGCGTGCTGAAGTGAGAAGGCAACCTGATGGTCATCTTCTACGGTTGTACCTGCCATGTCAAATACAATAAGTTTTATAGTAGGCTGTTCTGTTATTGTCATATAATGTTATAATTTGATGCTACAAAAATTGTAAACAAATGTTTAATTAAACTAAACAGTATATTATCAAATTGTAAAGTGAGCCTAAACTTTTGTTTAGTAATGAAGAGCTGACTATATTTGATAAATGATGGAAAACATGGAAGGATCTTTTCTACTAGAAGTAAGCAGAAGGATAAAAAAACAAAGGATTGAAAAGCGTTTAACGCTTCAGGAGTTGGCTGATAAATCTGGCGTAAGCAAAGGATTGATTTCGCAGATCGAAAATGGGCGCAGTATTCCTTCCCTTCCGGTGATGTTCAGTATCATCCAATCGCTTGCTATTGAGGTGAGCGAATTTTTCAAGGACTTGAATTTATCAGCACCTGCTGTATTTGTACAAAAGAAAGAACAATACGAACACTTTGAAAAAGAAGATGCTAAGGGATTTAATTATCAAAGGATGATGATTAGAAATCTGCCAGCCAGCACCATTGACTTTGTTTTCTTGGATTTAGCACCTGGTGCACATCGCGAGGAAGTTTGTACAGAGGCATTTGAATATAAATATATCCTGAAAGGAAAAGTAGAATACCTAATTAATGGAGAAAGCTTTGAGCTGGAAGAAGGAGATTCGCTTTTCTTTGATGGTCGTTTACCCCATGTACCAAAAAATAAAAGTGATGAGCGTTGTTCAATGCTGATTGTTTATTTTTTTGATCAGAAGTAAGGTTGTTTCTTTTTGGTGTGTATTCTTATAGGAGGAAGGACACCAAATTCAGTTTTATTTTAAAAGGTTTGGAAACAAATTCCTCAACATATCTTTTCCATTAGCAACACATAAAAGCAAAATTACCATCATCACTTTTCAATGTGATTTCGAACATTTCTCTATTTGTCATTTGAAATATATTTGCATCTATAATGGATAAAAACAGATATCATGACGACAAAAAAGACAACTGCAAAACCTGTTAAAACCTGCTATGACCACATTGGTGGGAAATTGGGAACTATGTTTTTAGAGATGTGTATTCAGCAGCAATGGATACAGAAAACTGATCCGGCAGCTAAGCATTTCTTTATTACTGAAAAAGGACAAAAAGGATTTACTGCGCTTGGCCTTGACCTATCGCAAATAACCTCAGAAGTATGATGAGCTTAATAAAAGACTACGACAATTTTTTAGTGGCCGCCACAGACTTGGATCTGGCTAAAGAATTTTACTTGAACAAACTGGGTTTAAACCTCAAATTTGATTTTTCAGAAAAAGGGATGATTGCGTTTAATGTTGGGAACAACGAACCCGCAATTATAGTGCGTAAGCAAGAGGATATAAAAACTGCTATTTGGTTAACTGTGGATGATGTTCATACGGCATATCATGAACTGAAACAAAAAGGTATTCAATTCTTAAGTGAGCCCTTTGAAATAATGACAGGATTTGCTGTAGAATTTACAGACCCTTTTGGAAATAAATTCGCACTAACTGATTACACAAAAACACCAGATAAGAGATAGAAAACTGCAACAAATATGCTATAATTTATTATTGATAAATCGTCTTCAAGTTATTATCTTGTTTTCAATAAGACAACAAAGTTAAATAACATCGTTAACTTGAAAATAATGATATTGCAAACACCATAAATTTATGCAAGTCTTAATATTAAATTATGAAAAACACCTTTTTAATCTTATTCTTTTTATCTATTTCAAACCTAGCTTTTGCTCAGTTTACAATAAATGGCAAAGTATTAACTAGGGTAGATAACAAACCTTTAGAAGGTGCTACCGTATTTGTAAATAAAACGAATTATGGAACAAAAACAGATAAAAATGGCAATTTTATAATTTATAATGTGCGGCCTGGTCATTATGAACTTATCGTTTCAATGATAGGCTTTAAAACGTATAACATTTCAATATCAGTGCAGGCTGATACAAAAGTACCACCAGTTGCAGTAGAAGAAAAAACTACTTCTTTAAATGAAGTCAAAATTACGAGTACTAAAAAACTAGACAGTAGGTACTTGGATATGTTTAAGCGAGAGATCTTAGGCACTTCAAAATTTGGTAGGCAATGCCGCATTGTTAATCCGGAAGTAATCCATCTTAACTTCGATAAAAGAGAAAATAAACTTACAGCCTACACATCGGATTTTATGATAATTGATAATAAAGCCCTTGGATATCGTTTAAAGTATTTAGTTGAAGCCTTTGATAGAAATGAAAAGACTGAACTTATATCATATGTTGGTTACGTTTTATTTGAAACGATGCAGGGAAATGATCAGCAACTCAAAGACTGGAATGAAAAACGCCTTGAAGCATATACCGGTTCATTACAACATTTTCTTAGATCTGTGCTTGGAAATAATATTAACATAGGAGGAGAACCTGGTTTTTTAGTAGCCACAGACACACGATTGCCCAATAAAAATCGTCAGGCAGACACTGTGATCAAAGAAAAAATTCGTTTGTATAGCGGCAAATATAGTAAATCAGATAAAGATTCACTTTTTTTCTGGACTAGTATGTTTCAGCAACCTCGATATATTGAAGTAATAGATACTACAAAATTGAAATCAAAACAAATCGCACGGTTAACTGATCAAAACGGCTTATATGCTCTTCGAATAAACAACGATATCAACTATATTAAAAAGTGGGCACGAATAGAAGTACCTGGTGTAAAAGGGTCAACAAATTTCAGATGCGATACCTGTAAATTTAAAAACTCTTTATATATAACTTATATTAAGAGCATTCCCCAAAACCTGGGAAAAGGTGAAAAAAAATCTAAACTCATTGCAGGAGAATCTTTCATGCCTACACCCGAGATGAATAAGATGGCTAGTTTGATTTCCATCTTGGATGGCCATGTTTTCTTTGACCAGAATGGCGTTATTGTTAATCCCATGAGTTTAAAATTAGAGCGTTACTGGGCCAATCTGCGTCTTGGCGATTTGTTGCCTACTGACTATTTGCCAGATACGGATACTAAGTGAATTAAATCTGCTTCTGCTTGTTTGCTCCTGATACCAGCTTCTAATTTATCCTTTTTGAAAAAAAATCTAAAACTGCTTTATTAAATACAGGAGCAATCTTGTCCGGAGCCTCATGATCTGCCCCCTTAAAAATCAGCAGTTCACTTTTGGGAATTTTATCGGCAATTAACTTTGTATGTTTTTCTTTTACTACATCATGTTCCCCTGCCATAACCAAGGTTGGTGCCTGTATTTTCTGCAATGCATCTGGATTGATGTTCGGCTCTGTGAGCAGCAAGATCTTTAAACGATAATCCATACTTGCCTTAGAAACTCCCTTAGCATCCATTTCTTTCACCTGTTTGCGAATGAGCTTATTGGTTTCAGCATTAACAGAACTTTCGTTATTGTACAAAACAGTGCCCATAATAGCCATTTTGTTGATTTTATCCGGATGCGATATACCCAATACTACGGCAATGTTACCACCGTCGCTCCAGCCCAATACATTTACTTTCTTTAGGTTCATCTTGTCCAAGAAGGCATTCACGTCTTCTGCCATTAGCTCATAGGTAATTTTGGTATCGTTAGCCGAAGATTTTCCCTGTCCACGACTATCTATTGCCACAACGGTGTAATTTTCGCTTAGTGCCTCTAATTGTTTGTTAAAACTAACCATCGAAGCATTGTTTCCATGTAGCAATAGTAACGGCTCTCCTTTTCCATACACTTCATAATAAAGTTTAATACCGTTTACGTCCATGTATTTTCCTACATTTTTATTATTTCCTAATACTGGGGCGGTCTCAATAGAAGAATTATCGATCAACAGGGATTGTTTACCAGAAAAAGAACGGTCTGTACTAAGCGAAAGTTTGGTGTTTTTATCCATACCAATGTTTTTCCAACTATTAGGTGAATTGCCCTCGAAATCTGAATTGATCAATGGTACTTCTACTTTATTTTTTCCTTCCATTACAAAGAGCTTAAAATCATCTACATAATAATTACTGCTCCCAGCAACTGCAACTCCAACGGATAAATATTTTGCCTTTTTATCAATGGTGCCACGGAGTTCATAAGGACTCCATTCGCCCTTTTTATAATAAACACCCGCATTATCATTGTATAATACTTGTTTTAGCTGCTTAACCTCGGCACTAATTGCACGTACAGCCAATAAAGCCCAAGAAGAATTGGTGATGTTATCAGCGTAATAGATTTTTGCTTCAACAATGAAGTTTTTACCCTGATACTTTTCGATATTTACCGGCTGATAAATTTCGAAAAACTGTCCCTTTGCCGTAAGCTGAATAAGAAAAAGGAAACCAAAAAGAAGTTTAAAAAAGTGTTTCATGTATCGATGACGATCATTTATTAAGAAAGGTTGCAAAAGATGTAAATAAGACACCAATCAGTGTATCCAGAGAAAAGAAATTTGTACAATTGTATAGTAAATCAATATTATGGAAAGAAAGACTGTGGCTGGGGATATTAGGAATAGGGAAAGAAGCAAAAAAAAATTCCTGGATGCTGTCGGACAAATCCTAAAAGAGGAAGGTTATACGGCCTTAAAAGTAAATAATATCGCAGCAAAAGCAGGGCTGGACAAAAAAATGATCTATAACTACTTTGGTGATGCAGATCAGCTAATTGATGAGTATATCCATTCGCAGGATTTCTGGAGCAATGTTAAGGATGAAAAAGTACCAACGTTAATCAATGATGGCGGGAAGAGTTTTTCGGAAGATATGCTGCGCTCTCAATTTGACTACGTTTTCGAGAACAAAGAGCTTCAGAAGATCTTGCTTTGGCGTTTGGCCGAAGAGCGGACATCACTAAAAAAGCTGGCAAACGATCAGGAAGAAGTTGGAGAAGAACTTTTCAAAAGTATAACAGACCCACATTTTGGCCCTAAATACAGACAATTTAGAGCGGTAATGGCCATCCTTATTTCTGGAGTTTACTACCTCAATATGGCTAGTTCTACAAATAGCAGCATGTTCTGCGGTTTGGATATTAAAGGTGAGGAAGATCGTCAGGAAATTAAAAAGGCATTATCTTTTCTAATTGATACGACTTTTAAAGAACTGTGAAACTTAAATATTATAACTGATTCGATAACTTCAAATTGCTCACAAGCACAGGTTTGTATATGAACTTCAAATCTGATAGCGATCTTGTTAAGACCTAGCCCAATACTTTACCATTTTAAGACTGCACGGTAAGGCACCAGTACTTTTACCGATTTAACAAAAGCCTCTCCTATTTTAGTGTTTTGGGCAACCCAAGGTTCTAAATACAGCTTTCTTTCATTGGTTAGTGGCACTACCTGAAACAGCAACTTCCTTTCACCGACATTACCATTGGCAACAATTGCTGTTTGCATACTTTTCCCGAAATAAAAATCATCGTTAACTATTTTACCCTCTTCATAAAGCGACCCTGTATCACCTAGATAGTCGATATCTAAAACTGCATCTTTAGGCGCATTCTTTAAACTAATTGCCCAATATTTCGAACCGTTTACAGGCATTAGGTTGGTTTGATATTGTGCGCCTGGAGATACTGGTAGGTTTTTTTCATTCCGGTCATCTGACGGCAGTAAAATACCCTTATTTTGAAAAGCAGCAATATCCATCACTTCAGCTGTGGTTACTATCGGGCTTAATATCTTCAGCTTCGTACTCAGTTGCGTAAAAGCCCCATCTTTTGAACTAACAAATCCTTTAATATTACCTGCTTTCAACATCGGATACACTGATAGGGATAACATCGGGTTACCTAAAGATTCGATATTAATGGCTTGATTATCAAATGTTAGGTTATCCTTGGATAAAAACAGATACTCAATTCCATTAACTTTACTTTTCCAAGCAGCTAAGCTTTGTTCAGCAGTAAGTGTTAAAATATTCACCTGTTTCCCATTCTTTAAAATCAATGTGTTCAAACAATTGGTTCCAGGTTTCAAGCCGCTGATCAGGTAATTATCTTGCCTTGCCTCGACCTTTGCCACAACACTGTTAACCTTTTGCAGATTGGCACGATCAAAAACATAAGTCGGCTTGATGCCATTTGGAGCAAAAAAAACATAGGTTGGTATTTTGCCATTTAATACCATAAGCGGCTGCACGGTTGCATAACGAAGGTTTACTCCCTCTATATCCATGTTAAAAGGTAATATGACCTGTGTACCTGATGGGATAGCCATTTGCTTTTCAGGAAAAACGAAATGTTGCTCAGCATTTAATTTAAGATCAAATTGCACGAGTTGATCCTTTAAGTGCAATTGTCTTTGGAAATTGCTTACAAACACAAAACCACTTTTCCCTTTTGATCTCACAGCAAATCGCAAGGTCGTTGAATCTGATGGTGAAGTAGCTTGTTTATCTGGAAAAGATGGATTATATTGAACCAAACGATCTCCAAAATCATTTAAAAAACTATGCAGTACCTTAAATGAACGGTAAGACGGCCTAATTTGTCCGTACTGCCCTAACGGTGCCTGAAAATCATAACTGATCATCGGATAATCATTGGGATAGTTCGTGGCTTTAGATTCTTGTAGTGTACTCTTGGCACCAACAGGGTTTGAACCACCATGGTACATGTAATAACCCATTAAATTAGCACCAGCACCAATTTTAACATAAGCCAACGCACTTACATCATCTTTCTCTATTACAGGTCTGCGGTGATAGGTAACTTGGATTCCACCTCCCATTTCAGCCGTTGCATATGGATAAAGATAACCTTTGTAACCCGTAGTATCTTCTTTGTGTTGACCCAGTAAATCGCTTCCAATAGCAGGATCATTTCTCAATAAGCTAAAAACGTAGTTCGCCGACAAGGGCAGTTTTGTTGTTTTTTTATCCCACGGTGCTTCTGGATAAGCGCCCCAAACAGGGATCAGTTCGGTCTGTTTCAAGTTGGAACCAGGCCATCCGGTAGCGGTATAAAATGGCACATCAATACCCGCCTTAACCGCCATCTTTTTTAGAGTTAGAATGTGTTCTAATCCCGAAGCACTGTTAAACCTAAATTCGTTTTCTATCTGTGTACCAATAATTGGTCCGCCATCTTTGAAATATAAGCCTTTAAGCTGTCCCGCAATAGCATCATACAGTTTTTGAACAGATCCTAAATATTCAGGATTACTCTTTCTCATGTTTCCACGTTTGATGATCCAATCTGGAAAACCTCCATTCCTTACTTCACCATGGCACCAAGGGCCAATTCTGGTAACCACCAACATATGATGCTTTTTGCACAGTTCCAGAAATGTTTTTAGATCATTATTTCCCTTCCAATTAAATATACCCTCTTGTTCTTCATGGTAAATCCAGAAAATATAAGTAGCAATTACATCAATGCCCCCAGCCTTCATCTTCAAGATCGATTCTTCCCATTTAGCATGTGGATATCTCGAAAAATGGAATTCGCCCATCACAGGATACCAGGGTTTTCCATCTTTGATAAAATACAAGCTATTTGCCGAAATGCTATGCCCCGCAGCATTCGTGTTGGTACCCAATTTTAAATGACTACTCACAATGGTCGATTGGGTCTTACTGATATCAACGGTATAAGTTTGCGCAGTTGCTATATGGGTCAGCATCAGCAAAACGATCATTGAGATCCAAAGCCTATTTATCATTAGTTTTTGGTTTATTTTGGTTAGCATTTGGTTTAAGCTCTTCTGGGCTGTCTTTAGTATAAGTACTAAACTGGTATTTTGATGGACTTACTAAAATATCTTTTACCAATTCAAAAGAAATTTCATTTATAGGGTCGAATTTTTCGGTATTCATATAATTCAGCAAGCTCATATAAAGTTGTCGAGCGGCGGGTTTGGTATGATCGATGTCTGGTTTCAAATCAGCGCTCGATACGATTAATTTACCTTTCCCCACCCTTGCCTCAAATACGAGTGCTAGTCTTCTATTTAAAAACCAAGTATCAATCGGTTGGATTAATGGTTTAAAACCTTTCGGAAAATCTTCTAAGATCATCACCTGAGATTTGTTAGCAATCTCCCACCATTGTAAGTCACTGTAGAAGTCTGTTGGAAAGTCATCAAATGCGGCACTATTATTTGCAATCAGCATGCCTGTAACATGTGGTGGCCTCATTTTAAACCACGAGGTATTCCAAAACACGGGGGTAAATGACATCACAACTTCTTTACCTTTAACCACTTTTCCAGCAGCATTAAAAAAAACCTTTCCTCCAGCTTCCAAGATCGATTTTGCATGATCATTTAGTTCCGTGGTGTAGTATATGTCAGTTTTATTAAGATCTGCAACTGCAGGATAAACCCAGAAATCCCAATCATTGCTAAATTCAGTTCCCTCTATCTTTACCGTTAGTTTTAACTTGCTCGCCTTAGTTATCGCCATTAATGAAACATTAATTTCACCAACTGGAATTCCCGTACCGTAGTTAATCAGTTTTGTCTGAATACTTCCCTTGTCAATAATCGTCGATCCTGTTGTGATGCTCCAATTTACAGTTTTATTCTTTAAAGGCTCAGCCCCAAAATGAGCTAGGTCAATTTTGACATTAAATAGTTCATCATTGGTAAATACAAATTTCGGGAACCTCGCTAGTGGAACTGTAGTTGTACAAAATTGCGAAAACTCTTTAGCTGTAATATAACCTTTTTCTTTCCAAAAGGCATTGACCACGCCCACCAGTGCGGTACCCTGACCAGGGAAATCTTGCAAACCTAACAGCTGAAAACCTGCATAATTTGGTGTACGGAGAACTTTCTCGATTTCATTTTTGTAGCATAACGCTTGCAGCTTACCAGAAGCCATCAAAAATGCTTTGGCCTGATCGCCCATCCCTTGATCATTTAAATCTTCTTCAAACAACTCTAGGTTTTTAGCGCGGTAGATACCCTTGTAATCCTTAATCTCTTCAAAGTTAGGGAATACACACCACTGTCCCATTTCATGCGCAATAAAGGGTACCGTAAACTTATCAATGGACTCTCTAAAATCTGATAGGCTTTCAGGTCTTTTGTTCCATTCCAGACCTCTTATCCCTCCCCTTACCTGAAATTCCGCATTTGGCACTATTGGCCAACTGCCACCAACAGACATCCCTGTGTAAACCCTTCTATTATCTTTTTTCTTCCAATAAGTTACAAAAGCATTCAAATACTTGACCTGATCACCAGCAGGCTCGTTTCCAGCTGCTAAAAGTGCAAAAGAAGGATGATTTCCGTAATATTTTGCCATGCGATTTGTCTCCTCGTAAAGATACTGGTCAATTGGCAACCCATTTCCAATACTTACCCCATGGTTTGGCCAACTTGGCCCTTCTGGTTGGATATAAAACCCCATTAAATCTGCCGCCTCAAAAGCTGCCTCTGGAGGACACCAAGAATGAAACCTCATATGGTTTAAGCCATGTGCCTTCGCAACAGCGTAAATCTCTTTCCATTCGTTAACAGTAGTAGCCGGGTAACCTGTTAATGGAAATTCGCAACTGTTTACTGTACCTCTTAAAAATACTGGTCTTGCATTAATTAAAAACTGAGTGCCTTTAATCACAAATTCCCGCATGCCAAAGGAAGTCTCTTTAGAAGTTAAAACTTTCCCTTTTTCTGTAACTATGGCATTAAGTTTATACAGCACAGGATTAAATTCGTCCCATAATAACATCCCATCTCCCAATTCAAGGGTAACTGTAAATTCTTTCTCTTTCCCTCCTGCCAATGTTATCGGTAAAGTAAATTTGGGTACTTCATGTATAACCTTTGCATTAAAGCTCTTAGAAGAGATAGTTACCAAACCGTTAAAATCTAAATGACCATCGTTCTTAAACCGCAGCTTTACAATGGCTGTTTTTGTTCTGATATTGGGATATACCTGCAAATTAGTTATTTGCAATTGTGATGTTGCGCGAAGTTCCATCTTCCCAATAATCCCATTCCAGTTTCCCTGCGTATGGTCAGATACACTGTGCGAATCAGGCCCAACATTCATTAGCATGGGATCATTATCTACCCTGATCGTAATGGTATGGTTACCTTCCGATAAAAAATCTGTTAAATCATATTCGTGCGGAGCAACCAAGCTATTTTGTTTCCCAACAGCTTTTCCATCAATCCAAACTTGGGTTTCAATATGTGCACGTTCTAAAAAAAGGAATACCCTTTTACCATTCCAATTTCTTGGGATGCTCACTTTTCGTTTGTACCAAGCGGCGCCAATATAGTGTTTAGCAGGTGTAAGCCAAAAAGGAAGTTTGATGTTACCTTCTTGCCTATACTTTGCCAAATGCGGATTGAAATAAAAAGAACTATCGTAAATAGTGCCAGTCCATTTCGTTTTGAGGCTAATGTCGTCTCCCTTTAAATTGCCGGCCATGGAGCCTGGCAGCTTAACCTCCTCCCCGAATTGTTGCTGATACCATTTTTCCTTGATACCCTGATCTTGTTCATCAATTTTAAATTGCCAAGTTCCCTGCAGAGAAATTTGTTGCGCATTTGCATTCAAAACAGCAATCAAAACAGCAAATACAAAAGCGCAACTAATTCGCCACCTCAAATTCCACATTGATCTCTTTTTAAATTATTACGGCTTTATCCTTGTAATTGGCTTCTAGGAGCGCTAAATGGATTTTGGCACCAAAGTGCATCACGTCCTGTTCAATAATCTTGCTAAATAAGGCTTTCGCTTCTTCTCTTTCTCCCATTCCAGAAAGTCCTAACGCTGTCATATAATAACAGTGCAGCTGATTGCGGGCATCCATATCATCATCAAAAATAAGTAGGTTTGGGAGCGATACGGCAAAGTAATCGAGTACCACATGGTCATCTTGATGTGCACGGCCATAAGCGATCAGATTGCTAAATGTCGCATCTGCTTTTGCATCCTCCCCGAGTTTGCGCCAAGCCAATCCCTGATAAAAAATCTTATCTGGTTGTTGATCGTTATAGAACATTGCAGCACCAAGCTCTGAATTTCCGGCCGTTGCCTTCTCAAAATAAGCATTTGCCTTTTCTTGCTCTGCTAGCTGTTCATAGGCAATCCCGATCCAATAAAAAATATCATTTTCTGCAGCTCCATATAACTTGCCTTCTCCCAAATGATGTGGATAGAGCTGTGCCTCTTCTAACAAGGTTATCGCCTCATTATATTGCTGGCGCAAGATGTTTTCCTTCGCCAATTCAATTATCGCATAAAGATACTGTCCAGACACCTTTCCTTCCCCACCTTCCCAAGGATGAAACTGACGTTCAGCCAGTAAATCGTATGCTTTCTGATGATTGCCCAAAAAGTTATAAATAGAAAGCCGCTCTAAATAAAGATCATCACGTTCGGTAGTTGTGCTCAGATGTTCTTCCAAAAACTGGAGTCGTTCCGCTGGTGTCCTGTTCAGTCGTTTATAAAGTTGGTCAAGCTCCATCATCACACGAGCATCACTGGTATCAAGGCTAAAAGCTTTTTCAAATTCAACCAAGGCCTTAGCTTGATCGTCAAATTTGTTAAAATAGGAAATCCCCAGGTTACGATGTGCGGTTGGAAATTGATCATCAATACTAACCGATCTTTCCCAGCAGCTCACCGCTTCTTTATACTGTCGCTTATCATACCACAAATTACCTAGGTAATAAGGGGCTTTCGCATCGGCACTATGATTGGCAATGGCATAATTTAAGGCAGCAATATCTTCCAAAAGATTAGGGAAACAAAGATAAGAATCAGCCTTTGCTGCCTTTTCAAGGTACTCTTTTGTCTGCTTACCTTCGTTTACCTTGTCCGAAAACAATGCCAAGTGATAATAAACCATGGGTGATGCTCCATCTATAGTTGCATGTTTAAGTAATTGGATAGCCTCTTCATAGAGCCCGGCATTTGCATAATCTAAAGCGTAGGTTAAAAGGTTTTGATCAGTACTTCTACATAGCTTAAGCATTTCGGCTAGATGGGAAACCGCATCCAAACCATTCCCCAGTAACTTTGTAACCAAGTAACGCTCAAATAAAATTCCAACATTAAAGCGGTCTCTTTCAGCAGCTGCCGAATATACCTGTAATGCCTGTTTTAACTTATTGGATCTCCTTAAAACAGCAGCTTTTAATACCCAAGCTTTATTGTTGCCCATGTTCCGATCCAGCGCCTTATCCAAATGATCAAGGGCAAGGTCGTAGTCGCCACGTTGAACATCAATCTGTGCCACAGAGAAAAACCCAGCATCCTGCCAAGCCTTGCTCCAAGTGGCTTTATAAAAGGCCGTGTAAGCCTCATCTCTTCGTTCCAGATATTGCAGACATAAGCCCAGGTTATAATAAGGCTCACTATCATACGGATTTGGATTTCTGCTTATCGAAGTAGCTACTGCCTTACGGAAATAACCTTCAGCTTTCGCAAATTGGCCCCTCCGTAAATACCAAGCGCCCAATGCATTGTTGTTACGTAGATCGTGCTCATCTCTCCGCAATGCTTCTTCATAATAGGATACTGGATTAAATGTAGCATGCCTGTACTGTTCCAAATGCTGACCGATTAAAAAGAGCTGCTCATTATTTTCAACTTCAGCAGGAGGCAAAGCAGGTTTTGCAGCAATTGGCATTTCATTTTCCTTATTCTTTGATGACGAATAACTTATTAATTCCCTGCCACTTGCATTAAATACTTCAAGTAAAAAATCATCATCCTTGATAGATGAAGAAAGTTCAACACTTCTTTCAAATATCATTTCTGGTGTTAAATCTGATACAAGTTCAAATATTATGGTCCCATCTACAGAAAATTTGATAGTACTAGCTGTTTGAACATTGGTAACCATTATTTTAACCACAGCTTTATCACCAAGGCGGTCAATGGTTAATAAAATGTCTTTAGTTGCATTTTTTATCTGCCCCAACTCGCGATAGGGAAGAAAATATTGCGTAAAAGTTTTCTCTTCATAGGGCATCAACCAAGTAAAATCAGGTTGGTTATCGGTAAAAACTCCCGTCATCAGCTCTATGTAAGGTCCATCTTCATCCGTTAAATTTCGATCCCATGCCTGCCCAAAGTCGCTATGTCCCCAAGTCCACTGCTTTTTACCTGGTGATACATGGTGATTTGCCACATGCAATAAACCGCCTTTGGTATCATGCTCGTAGCCACCCATAAAATCGTACTCAGAGTTGATGGCCATGTAAGATGTTGGTACTGGAATATTTTTATATCGGGAGATGTCTGTTCCCGGCGAATAATCAACTTTATAATAGGTACCTGTAGCAATTGGAAATGAAGAAACATCACGTTTACCATGGTCAAAAACTGCATTCACATCTGGTGGGAAGATAGACTGATAATCATCGTTAACCTTTACTGCAGGATTTGCCCACCACAAGAAGGTCTGTGGCAACGATGTCCTATTGAACAGCTTAGCCTTAATTTCTATATAAGCCTTATCAGGATGCAAGGTAAAACCAACCATTCCCTTGGTACCGAACATGCGTTCAACTTCGTTAATCCATACTGTTTTACTGCCATCTTCATTTTCACTAGTGGTAAAATCAACAGGTTCAAACGTACTTGGTCTATGGTGCTGTGGCCAGTTAAATTCAATTCCGCCAGAGATCCATGGTCCTGTTAAACCTACAAGTGCAGGCTTTATCACTTGGTTATAATATACAAAGTGACGATTTTTCAGCTTATCGTAAGCCATTTGGATCCTTCCACCCAGCTCAGGTAAAATCATCACTTTTAGATAACGGTTTTCAAGAAATAATCCCTGATAAGCTTTGTCTTTTTTCTCGTCTTCAATTTTTTCGATCACCGCATTAGGATAAACTACCCCACTGCTGCCCTGATAAACACGTTTCTCAAAAAACATCGGGTTTTTATCTGGTTTACCAATGCCGTAGGTTGGAATGATCACTTCCTCTTGCCAAACTTTTACCGCTGAATTATCCATTGTACTCGCTAATTTTTAATGTCCTATAAATGTGTTTTCCAATTCCTCTAATGTTTTCCCTTTTGTTTCTTTTACTTTCTTAAGGATAAAAAGGAATCCTAAAAAACAAATGCCTGCATACAGATAAAACGGTCCATAAGTACCCAATTGCTGAGCTAGGATCGGAAAAGTAAATACCAGAATAAAGTAGGCGCCCCACAGTGAAACGATTGCCACAGAGGAGGCCAAACCTCTAATATGATTCGGAAATATTTCTGAAATGAGCACCCAGGTTACCGGCGCCAATGAACTGCCATACATGCCAATGGCTATTAAAACAAATATGGAAACCACACCTGCTGCAGCGCCACTCTGTAACAGATAAGCCAGAATAACGTAAATGATAGAAAGACCTATCGAACCAATTAACATCAAAGGTCTTCGTCCCAATTTATCAACCTGCCACATGGCGAAAATTGTAAAAACCAAGTTCACAATGCCAATAGCAACCGTTTCAAATAACTGCCTATCTAGGCTTGCTCCTACCGATTCGAAAATAGTTGAGGTATAATTAAAAACAACGTTGATGCCACAGAACTGTTGGAAAACTGCTAAGGTAATCCCTACCAAAACCGCAGGACGAACGCCCTTTGCAAAAACCGCAGCATAACTCTGTTTTCCGGTATGATCGGCCATGGAACGGTTAATATCACCCATGGTAACAGCAACATAATCAACAGAACCGATTTTATCCAGGATCTGTTCAGCCTTTTCATTTTTGCCAATGCTCATCAGCCACCTCGGACTTTCGGGCAACCACAAAACGCCAAGTAGAAACAGCACCGATGGCAGTACGCCCAAGCCAAACATCCAACGCCAAGCATCAGGACCAAAATCAGCTAGTTTATAGTTGACAAGGTTAGTAATTAAAATCCCGATTACAATTGTGAGCTGGTTAATCGCCACATTTCTTCCCCTTACTTTAGCAGGTGATACTTCGGCAATGTACATCGGGCTTAACATCGAAGCCATTCCAACGCCTATTCCTGCTGCAAATCTCATGGTTACAAAGAATGTGAGTCCGCTTGAGAAGGCCATTCCCAAGGAAGAAATCGCAAATACACAGGCCGCAATCGCCAAACCTGGTTTTCTACCGTATCGATCTGCAATTTTGCCTGCTGCTAAACAACCAACAATACATCCCAGGGCTAGCGAACCGGTTAAAAAACCCTCCCACCAGGCACTCAGCATAAATTCTGTTCGTAAAAAAGGCAATGCTCCAGAAATAACAGCAAAATCAAATCCAAAAAGATATCCACCAAGGGCAGATATAAAAGAAATCCCTATAATATAGGCATTGTTGAAACGTGGTGTTGGTGACATAAATACAGGTAATTTGGTTAGCTAAATTTAGTGACATTATCCATGCTAAAAATGGATTAAGAAATCTGATTAATGGACTATCTTACAATCTTTCCAAGATTATTTATATATTTTAGTAATTTGATGGATTTAACAATAATATGAAAATTCAAGAGGGCTTCTTAGGACAATCGATGTTGGTGATTTCACCTGCGAAACAAAAACAATTGCAAACACATCCTTTTTCAAGCTTACTCTATGCCACTGCAATTGGATATTACCCACTGGCGTCCTATCATGATAAAGAACGAAGCGATGGTAGCGACGACTATATTTTATTGTACTGCATTGATGGTCACGGCTACGTGGAGGAAGGCGATAAAAAGATCCCTTTAAACCCAAACTCATTCTATATCCTTCCAAAAAATAGTCCACATCATTATGGTAGTATTGCTAAAAAACCTTGGAGCATTTATTGGATACATTTTAATGGCAAAACAGCCGATCTCCTATATCAGAGATATGTTGAAAGCGATTACCCCAATAGCTTAGCCTACGATAAAAACAGAATAGAAAGGTTCAATTACCTGATCAAGACCTTAAGCGAAGATTTTAGTGAAGCCACAATGGACTTACTATACATTAACTTGTTAAACTTTATCACCTCTTTCACGCATCTGGAAGGCAATAAGGAAGATTTTCCTGAGGATAATATCTCTAAGACCATAAACTTGATGAAAGACAATGTAAATCAGACGTTTCAGATCAAAGAATTTGCCGAAGCTGCAAACTACTCCATTACGCGCTTTTCGCAATTATTTAAGGCTAGAACAGGTTATGCACCGATGCAGTATTTCCTTCATCTTAAAATACAGAACGCTTGTCAGTATCTATCTTTTTCCAAAATGAACGTCAAAGAAATTGCACAGACACTGGGCTTTAATGATCCCTATTATTTTTCTAGGATCTTCAAATCTATTACTAAAAAATCGCCACTTAATTATCGGAAGTTAAATCGTCATTTATAAAGTAGAGCTTGTTGAGCTTTAAGCTTTGGTCTTTAAGCTTTCCGCTATAGCAGCCCGCTGAGGGGAACGGACTTTCCGACTTCTCTCTTAGGGCTATGTAATTATTTAGGCTTTTATGGCCTTGACTTCCTCGTTTCTGCGAGGCACGAAGCAGTCTCCTTGCCGGTTTTTACGCTTATAGCAGCAAGGAGATTGCTTCGCGAAAAGCTCGCAAAAACGTAACTTCCCTTAAATATTGTTATTGCCCAGAGGATGCCTTTGGACCGGACTTCCCGACTTCCAGACTATTCACAGCTTATTCTTATTCAAATAAACCTTAAGCGCTTCCCGATAACTGCTACCAACTGGAACCTCTGCATTATTGATGATCACACTTTTCCCGTTATACTGGCTTATTTTAGCTAAGGGAACGATATACGATTTATGGATTCTCATGAATTGATAAGGGCCTAATACCTCTCCTACCGATTTCAATGATTTTAGTGCTAAGCAATAATTTTTACCAGTAATAATTTTAACGTAGTCTTTTAAACCCTCAATGTAATCTATGTCCCTTACCAAAATCTTAATAAATTCATCTCCTTCCTTTACGAAAAAAGAAGGTTCTAGCACCTGTTGGCCTCCATTATTTGCTAAACTCTCAAAACGGGCAATGGCTTTACAAAAGCGTTCAAAGGAGATGGGTTTTAAGAGATAATCAACCACTTCCAAATCAAAACTTTCAACTGCATACTGACTAAAAGAAGTAGTCATGATGAACTTGGTATTGGTTTTATACAATTTTACGAGTTCAATTCCAGAAATTTCCGGCATGGCAATATCCGTAAAAACCAGGTCTACCTGATGGCCCTCCTTTAAAAAATTAAAAGCTTCAACTGAATCTGTAAAGGTTTTGACCACTTCAAAGTTTGAAAACCGACCTAAATGATGCGTAATCACATCTATAGCTAAAGGTTCATCATCAATGATAATCGTTTTATATATGTTCATTTAGTGAGTACAATTTTTAGCTGTGCAATGTAGGTATTTTGTGTTTGACTAATCCTTAGACCCGAACTTTTGGGATACAATAACGCTAGTCGTTTCTTTAGGTTTTCGAGGCCTTTCCCTTCTCGCTTACTTTCTTGAAAATGCTGTTTGTGAACAAGACTATTCTCTACCATGCATAACAGTCCATTATTCGTAATATTAATATTAATCCTGACAAAGGCATCTTTGATATTGGTATAAAATCCGTGCTTAAATGCGTTTTCTACAAGTGTGATCAAAAGAAAGGGTTCGATCCATTTTTGTTCATTATCAACGTCTTCAACATTAAGCTTGATCCTGGCATCTTCACCAAACCTTATTTTTTCAATCGCAATGTACTTTTCAATAAAGTCTATTTCTCTAGCTAAAGGAACTTTATGAAGATGGGTTTCATCTGTCAGATAACGCATCATGCCCGACAATTTCAAAATATAAGCTGATGTTTCCGGATCATTTTTTAATGATAAGCTATACAAGGAATTAAAAGCATTAAACAAGAAATGAGGATGTAATTGATTTCGCAACAACTGTTCTTTAGCCTCATCCAATTCTTTTTCCAGCTCTTTATATCGTCCAAAAAACTCAAAGCGGTTTACGATAAAAATAAACAGATAAGCCAAAAGCGATTGCCCCAAAAAGCTGGTAAAGTATTCAAATGTTTGTTCAAACCCAGTCCAATTATGGATCCTGTAATCTTTTAATGAAGCTAACAGGATTAGTACTATAATAAATAAAATAGCAGACCCAATCTTTCTCCAGTAACCATTTAATTTGACCACATAATAATATGATAAATAAGCAATTATCGCACATACAAAATTCTCTGTAGCACCACTGGTCAAAAAGAAAAGCCAATCACCAGGGATGGATAAAATCGCCCTTCTTAAAAAATCGAAGATGATGACAGCAATGAAAATCACGTGAATTGTAATCTTTATTGACCGAATGGTTTTACGAGATAATTGAAACATGGTGGATCCTATAAATAGAATGTAAATATATAAAGATGTAATGATGTTAAGTCGGTTAGAAAGGCAGGTTAATCTATCCACACCCTATGTTTGTCTATCACATTTTTATTGGGCTTCGAATCAACATACGTTTGAGGATAAATCAATAAAAAATTAAAAATGAGAAGATACTTTATACTCACTGTTTTATGTTTCAGTTCACTATTGGCAGTTAGTCAGCAATTAACTTTAGCTAAAGCTTCTCCATTTACTGCGGTAAGATGGGAAAAAGAACAGCCAATAGTACAGTTTGAAGATGAATGGTACCAATTTGAAAAGATAGACGGCCTTGGTAAAGAGGTAATATTTGATTTCTGTAAAAAACAGTATGGATCTAAATGGCAAAAACGTTTCGCTGAGGACCTTGTAGAAGTACTAACCGCCCTAGGTCATCAACCTGATGTTAAAGTTGCCTTAAAGCTCTCTAAAAACGGTGTCTCGAACACCTATACTGGAACATTTACTTCAGAAAACAGAAACAAATTGTTGTTATACAAGAAATCTATTGAAGGGACAAAACCGATCTCTACAACTCCTCAAACGATCTCGGTAGCTGAAGCAATAGCTGATCTAACACAATTTGAAGAGATTTTAAAGTCTAGCTCTTCTTACAGTCAGCTTTCAACATTTGATTATAAATTGGCAATCAAAACAATAGGCAACATTATTGTTCATCAAAATAAGGAGGTAGATGTTAATGAATTTACCCATGAACTTGCTAAAATCATGGCAGAAATTGGTGATCGGCATTCGTCAATAAAAAATGAGGCATTCAATAAAAAGAACCATAAGAAGTATAACTTAAGACTCCCTTTTGGTTTAGCAACATTAAACGGAAAAATTATTGGCTTGAAAAAAGATACACAGGCTGAGAATTATGAATACTATGATCGTGCCTATCCTTTCATTAAGAGCATTGATGGAATGGCTATAGAGAAACTGATGAATACTTATAACTACAGGGATAAAAACGCGCCAGAACAAGCAAGACTTACTAGAAGCGCTAATGCCGTACAAAAGTATGGGGCTTTGTTATTTGAGAATAATATAGCCTGTGCAGACAGTGTAACCGTAGTTTTTAGTAAGGGGAATCCAGAGAGCTCTCAGGATGAAAAAGAAGTAACATTTCAATTAACCACAGTAAACAATAGTTATACCTCAAAACTACTTCAAGTACATGAAGTTATTAGCAATAAGATCAGCAAATTAAACTTTGAAGGCTTAGGCAAAATAGGGTCATCAAATATTGGCTATATCAATATTCCAGAGATGTATAATTATGAAGAGGTAAAAGGTCTGGAAAGCGCTATAGAAGATGCACTTAAGCGTTTCTCCAATACCAAAGCGCTCATCATTGATATTCGGAATAATCCTGGAGGTGGGAGAGAGATTCTTCAGACCTTTGCACGTTATATTGTTCAGCCAAAGCAGTCACCCTGGGTTGCCAATGTGGCCTATCTTAGAACAGATAAAAACATAATTGCAGATGAAGAATCGATGAGTGGGCGATATTTATACAGTTATAATTCTGAGCAATTATCAGCTATCGATAGGCAAGCAATTAACCAGTTTAACAAGAACTTCAAACTTCAAAAGCCTATAGACCAAACAAAGTTCAGCAATCCTTTTTACATGGTTTTACATAGCGGAAAGACACCATATCATAAACCGGTCTATATTTTGGTAAATGAAGAAAGCTTTAGTGCAGCATCGGTATTTGCAAGCGCATTTAAGGGTTTGCCCAACGTTAAAATAGTGGGCGTAACAACAGATGGTTCAAGTGGCAATTCAAAAGTACTGTACCTGAAAAATTCAAATATTAAAATTAGTGTATCTACAATGCTATCCTTCCAAAGAAATGGGAAAACCTTAGATGGAAATGGGACAGTCCCTGATATTGTCATAAATGCCGATGAGGAACAGGTTTTAAACGGGATTGACAGTCAGTTGAATAGGCTGTACAGTTCATTTGTTCATTAGCTCATTTGTCCTTTATTAATGTTTTTGGAATATTCTTCATATTTAAATTTGCCGTAATCTTAAAATTTGTCAGGCAGTTAAGCATCTGCCATGCAGTTTTTGATTACCTCATCAGGAAGTAGCGCAATAATAATCTTACTCGTAAAAAGAGAGAATTGAGCGGCTTATGTTTTCGCTACCTTCATAAAATATACCTAGAAATTGGTATTGATACTAAGTGAATTGGCTGGTAAATTTGTCTATAACAAACAATAAAGGCATGAAAATAAACAAACTACTAATAATGGCAATTCTTGTGCAATTGGCCAGTACATCCAATTTAATTGCACAGGTAAAAAAATCGGCGCCCAAAACTGCTGCTTCGGTTAAAACCAAATACGGGGCTTTAGCTGTAGACCGATCAAATGGTTTTTATTATGGTTTTTCATTCGATCAACCAAACTTGGCAGAAGCAGAAAAAAGAGCTGTTGCAGAATGCAACAAACGCGGTGGCGCATGTAGTATTGTGCTCACCTACTCGGGCACAGGTTGTGCCGTCTATCGTACCGTAAACGGTAATGTGGGTACCGCATTTGGCTGGGGCATTGCAAAAACAAAAGAAGAGGCTGATGCAATAGCTACCAAAGAATGTTTAAAAAGAAGCGGTGGTACACAACCTACTAACATTGTTTGGAGCTGTAATTCAGCACAAATGGGGTTATTAAAAGAAATATACAATGCCTCGCCGGAAATCACAGGTCCGGTAAAAATTGGCAACCAGGTGTGGACAAGCACCAATTTGAACGTGAGTATCTATAAAAACGGTGAGCAGATTTATTACGCAGCCAACCAGAAAGAATGGGAAAAAGTAAGCAGGGAAAAGATTCCAGCTTATTGTTACCTTAATTTCGATAGCAACAATGAAAAGAAATATGGAAAGCTGTACAACTTTTATGCTGTTACCGATCCCCGTGGATTAGCGCCTGCGGGTTGGCATGTGCCGAGCGGCAGTGAATTTTTAACCCTAATCGCTACTTTGGGCGGCGAAAAAGTGGCAGGTAAAAAAATGCGTGGTACTACAGGCTGGGACGTAAAAGATCCGTACAAATTTGCGCATGGCAATGGCGATAACTCATCGGGTCTCAATTTATTGACCAATGGCAGTGCTGGAGGTGATGAATATGGTGGAGGAAAATCTTTCCTTTATGGAATATGGTTAAGCTACTGGTGGTCTAGCAGCGCCAAATCAGGCAGCGACAGCTTTGCCTACTACCTTGACTTTAACAAATACAGTGAGCCCCGTGTAACCGACTATAGTAAAACCACAGGAGCTGCGGTAAGGTTAGTAAAAGATTAAATACCCGATCTGCGCCATTTTGAAGAGAACCCAAAGGTTCTCAGTTGGCTTAATGCTTAAAGGCGCTTGGACAAATGAACCATTGAACAAATCGTTAATTTCTTCATTAGCTCAATGGTTCATTTGTTTGCTTGTCGCTAAGGATAATGCCCAATGAACAATTGAACAAATGAGCCAATCGATGAACTAACTAATGAACTTCCTGCTTCTTAAAGGCACTTGGACAAATGAACTAATGAACCATTGAACCATTGAACTAATGAACCGCCTGCTTCGCACTTTCAAGCTCCCTAATGTATTGAACCTTTAAATGATCATATAATGAATGTTTATCTATTAACATTGACACCAAGCTAGCCACCATACCTGCTAAGATCAGGCTAAATATGGCAGTTTGACGGTTTGTCATTTCCAATACGAGAATTGCAGAGGTAAATGGAGAACGGGTCACTCCTGTTAAAAAACCTACCATTCCGGCTAATATCAGTAAATTGGTATTCGTTTCTGAAAGGTCAAACCATCCAGATACCACTGATCCTACCGAGGCACCTGCCGCAAGTGCGGGAGCAAAAATACCACCAGCGGCACCGGTAGTGAAGGAAACCATCGAGCCGGCAATCCTAACAAAAGGGAGATACCAGGCAGCATGCCGATCGGCAGTAAATAGTGCTGTCTCCATTACCTGTTTACCAGAACCCATTGCACTTGTACCGAAAAGTATGACCAATATAACCAGCGCAATGGCACAGCCTATTACATAAGCAACATTAGCGCGCGTTGTTTTTAACCTGGCTTTCCATTTTAATACCAAAAGGATCAGCTTGGCCATTGAACTTCCCAGCAGTCCGGAAATAAGTGCCACCAACAATACGCCGAAAAATATATAACCAGAGGTATTATCAATCTTGGGATATCCGAGGTATAGATATGGCCCTAGAATGGCCTGTGCGGTTAGCCCCGCAATAATGACCGATGAGAATATGGCCGTTTTAAAAAAGCTGAAATGGGTTTTCGTAAGTTCCTCAATTGCGAAAACAATTCCGCCCAAAGGAGTATTAAATGCTGCAGCTAGACCAGCAGCAGCACCGGTTACGATCATATTTCGCTTGGCAACCTTTGGCCACCAATCTGGAAGCATCGAATTTACTACCCTAAATACGGATGCCGAAATTTGGATAGTTGGTCCTTCTCGCCCTATGGCGCCACCACCCATGGCCATTACCAAACTCGAAACTACTTTCACAATGATAATGCGGATGCTGAGCAGTTTGCCTACAATGCCATCTGTTCTTGGACCTGATAACTGGATGCCAGCCATTACCTGTGGTATTCCACTTCCCCTGCCATAAGGTGCAAAACGTGATACCAACCACCAAGCAAAAAGAAAACAAGTGGGAGTTAACAAAAACAATAGCCAGATATTGTAGTCGAGCACCTTCACTGCCACCTCTTCGGCCAGTAAAAACAGTTTTGCATAACCAACTGCAATTAGCCCAGTGAGAACGGAAGCAATCCAAAAAGGAATTGCCTGCAACATATTCTTCTTGAAGTGTTCGTTTTGAATACGATCAAAAGCTCTTTTTAAGTGAAGGCGAAGTTTGCTCAGAAAACTGGAAATTGGCATAACATTGGTTTAGGGATAACCGAGAGCAGCGCTGCAAATTACAAAAACAAACATACGCTAGCAAAAACTGCCATCATCATAATGCAATCTTACTTTCGATATTTTTTCATTAAATCTTTTTCTAAGTTATTAAAAACATAGTCATGTTCTTGTTTAACTCCTAATTTCTCCATCGGCTCCCAATAAAATCTTGGTGTTAATACCGAGGTATAGGTGGTTACTCTTGTCAGTTTACAGCTATTGGTACCTACTGGTTCGAAATAATAAATTGCCTCCTTAAATCCTATCCATTTTCGCCCAATTAAGTTATAGTCGATTACATCCATCTTTAAAATTTTGCCTCGTTCCAATTGTGTCACTCTTTCAGTGATTGTTCCAGCGCCAAAGTCGGCATTACTAAATCTTCCACCCTTGAAATAGCAGGTTCTTATAGCTCCAACCTCTTCCTTTTCTAATATACATTTTGTGGGTATCGGCAAATCTAGTTTAAGCAAAAAAGGTTTTTCTGCATCTAGCGTATCTACTGATTTGATAGCATCATATACTTCATTTGGCGTATAACTAAAGATCCTTTCAGTTTTAACTTCGATTATCGTTTCTTTCTCTTTTTTAAGAAAGTGTTCTGTTGGTGCTGCTATTAAAAACGGGATTAATGGTAACAGCAATACCGAAAGGCGATTTGTTTCTTTAATCAGCCCATATCTTTTTACAAGCCTTGCTATGACGTAACCCAAAAAAATAAATGGAACAATTAAGCCAATTGCCATTACGATACAAATTACGCCAGAAAGCCCTGGGATGTAGATTGCAATGAGCAAAGAAACTGTTACAATAACTGCCGCCAATAAAGCATATTTCCTGACTTTCATTGTGCCAATTGCAGCTCCTAAAACAACTGGCAAAAGTAGAAATAATACCCAGCTATAGTCTACAATTCCGATGAATAAAAATGCGATTCCTATTCCAATGAAAATCGTTGTGATGATAATTGAGAGTCGAAAACTCTTATCCTTTAGGATTTCCTTCATATTTGAGATGGTTAACTTTAGGTCGGCCTTATTAAATTGGGGCTTATTTTAAATTAAAACTTAGGTGATTTACTAATATAATAATAAGTTTTTTAATGTAAAAGACTAAAACCAGTAGCTATTATAACTGTCTTGACCAACGTTAGAGATAGCAAGGTAACCTGCCAAACCTTCATTCCGAATTAACGTACAACAAACTTATAGACTACTGATTCTGAAGAATTTCCCATTAAATCAATAGTTACAATTTTCCAATAATAAGTGGTATTACTTTTAACAGTAATATCAGCCGCACTACTGGTGCTGTAATTTTCCCTATATAATCCAGGATTTGGATTGGTATCAAAATATAGATTATAACTTGTGATGTCATTATCAAGATCTAAAGCTTCCCAATCAAGGCTGATTAAATTATTTACAGCTGTAATAGTTTCTCCCATTTTCGGAGTAATTGCCTCTGCAGGATAAGGAATGTAATTGCTTGCACCAGGTCCGGAGTTATAAAATTTCCATGTTTCACTTTCTGATTTCACATCGCTCTTAGATGATTTGGAAACAACAGACCAAGCGTACGGCGTACTGTTGTTAAGAATAACATCTATAGAATTATCAGAAACACTTATTGTCTTTATCTCTTTGGTAATTAAGTTCTTTATGATCAAGTCGTAGGATTCTGTATAACCGGCCTTTTCCCACATGAAATTCATTGAATTTTGGGTACTAGAAATAAACTTGCCATAAATACAAGCTTCGTCTTTAACCGGAAATAACAGTACTGCTTTTGTTGGCGGAAGTGCAGGAAATTCTATTTTCTTATGACAGCTTAACATCACTAACATGCACAGGAAGAGGGTTATTTTTCTCATTTCTTAATGATTTTATGAATAGTTTCTGTACCAGCGGTAGTGATTTTCAATAGATATACTCCTGGTTTCAAAATGCTTAGATTTAAGTCGACGGTGTTTTGTGTCGAAGAAAAATCATCCTTAAAAACAACTTTGCCCTGCACATCAAAAATTGAAACTCCAACTCTTTGATTAAAATGTGGTGGAAACTGAATATTCAGCATGTCCTCAAAAGGATTTGGATAAATAAGGACTGAAGAGGTATATAAAATTGTTTGCTCAAAAGCACCCTGACACAGTTTATCTGCTGTTACCTTGATGATATTTGTCCCGCTTTTTAATGGTAGGCTAATAGAACTTTGATCTGTCTGTGTAATTGTTCCATTAAGATCAATGGTATAATTTGTACCTCCAGTGAGCTGAAGTGTAACTTGACCTGTTGTGGTTTTTACCGAGGTATAAACTGCTAAGCTCTTAGGTTCTGTAATCACTATGGTAAAACATTGTTTAAAATCAGGTTGTCCATCAACGGTAATACATACTGTGTAAGATCCAAATAGAAGCTGTTTCACCTCCAAAAGGTTTACAAAAGTTAGTGTTTTAGCAATGCCATTTCCCGATAATGATGCCGTATATTTTTGTGGGCTTATCGCATTAATTGTAAATGATCCGTCTCTTATGCCTATACAACTGGTACCAAAACTTTGGATCTTAAAATTCGTAGCTGGCAATGCAAAATAAGCATCGATGATTAGCGCATCAGAGGTTGTGATATAGGTACCGTTTACGATGCTAACAGTATAACTCCCCTTCTGACTAATTTCGATCTCATCGGTGGTTTTCCCAGTAATCACTAGCCCATCTCTTTTCCAGATATAGTTAAATCCCTTTCCTGTGCTTGCGGTAAGTTTTGCTGTTGCATTGTTGATCAATGTAGTGCTACCAGTAATGATGATACTTGGTTTTGGCACAAAAACAAAGTCTTTATAAGAGTCGGTCTCTCTTTTTGTGTTCGTGAGTAAAATTTCACCAGAAGAACCGTCGCCAACTACCGCAGTAATAGTGGTGTCTGACGATAAGGTAAAGGATGCAGCAGGTTTTCCACCGAAAGTAACAGCAGTAATTGTTGAAAGATTAAATCCAGTAATGGTAACCACACTTCCTGTTCCTCCGGTTAACGGATTAACATCGGTGATCATTGGCTTGGTTAAAAAAGTAAACCCCGCTTTTGAAACGGTTCCTGCCAAAGTGGTAACCTTGATCTCTCCAGACGCTCCAGCTGCAGTTTTAGCTGTAATCGTTGTGGGAGAAATTACCGTGAATGAAGTGGCAGCAACACCTCCAAAACTTACTGCTGTAACATTAATGAAATTTGTTCCGATGATGGTAACAATTTCATTTGCAATGGCAGTTGTTGGAAAAAATAAACTTATTGTAGCTGGGGGCAGATAGGTAAAACCTGCTAATTTACTGGTTCCTTTTGCTGTTATGACTTCCACCTCACCACTTGCACCACTTCCAACTATTGCGGTTATTTTGGTAGCGTTCACAATTGTGAATGATGTGGTAGCAATGCCTCCGAATTTTACCGCCGTAACAGTGGATAGGTTTGTTCCGATAATGGTAACGATATCATTTGCACTAGCAGTTGTTGGCGAAAAAGAAGTTATTGCAGGCGGAGGCAAATAGGTAAAGCCGGATAATTTACTGGTTCCTTTTGCTGCTATGACTTCCACTTCACCACTTGCACCACTTCCAACTATTGCGGTTATTTTGGTAGCGTTCACAACAGTGAATGATGTGGCAGCAATGCCTCCGAGTTTTACCGCTATAACAGTTGACAGGTTTGTTCCGGTAATCGTAATGATGTCACCTGAACTGGCAGTTGTCGGCGAAAAAGAAGTTATTTCAGGTGGAGGCAAATAGGTAAAGCCTGATAATTTACCAGCTCCTCTTGCAGCAATGACTTCTACTTCACCACTAGCACCACTTCCAACTATAGCAGTTATTTTGGTAGCGCTCACAACAGTAAATGAAGTGGCAGCAATGCCTCCGAAACTTACTGTTGTTACAGTTGACAGGTTTGTTCCGTTAATAGTGACAAGCTCATTTGCACCCGCGGTTGTTGGCGAAAAAGAAGTTATTGCAGGTGGAGGCAGATAGGTAAAGCCTGCTAGTTTAGCGGTGCCATTTGCATTTACGACTTCTACATTACCACTTGCACCGTTTCCAACTATTGCGGTTATTTTTGTAGCGCTTACAATGGTAAATGATGCGGCTGCAACACCCCCAAAGTTAACTTGAGTAACGTTGTCAAAGTTTGTACCGTTAAGTTCTACTTTTTCTCCAGTAGCTGCCGTATATACATTTAAGGATGTGATAGTTGGCACAGCATCTGCTAACTTATAAATTGTCGTTCCGCCAGGTGTAGTGATGGACAAATCTCCGGATATCGGAAATTGAGATGTAGCGGTGATTTTATTGATCGAATTTACTACAAAAGATGTAACGGGAACATTTCCGAAACTTACGGCTGTGGCTCCTGTTAATTCGAATCCATTAATTACTATGGTATAATTTGGAGCTGGAGCACTTACGGTGTATGAAGTTATTACTGGTTTACGAACATAAGTAAATCCTTCAATTAAGGCAGTACCATTGGGGGTAGTTACTGTTATATTCTGTGGGTTAACAGGCGCTCTATTGAACGCCACAATAGCTTCAATGCTTGTGGGCGAGACGATCTTAAAACTTTTGGCTTCAATATTGCCAAATGTTACGGATGTGGCATTGTCCAAAAAGTTTCCGGTGATGGTTATCTTTGAGTCTTCTCCACCAATGGCTGGTGTAAATTTAGTAACCTCAGGTGTTGCTAAGCCTGTTTGGTTCAATAAAATAGAAAGTTTTACTCCATTTCTTACGGCAAGATCTGGTTTACCATCTAAATTCCAATCACCTACAACAACTTCAGGTGCATAGTTACTTCCTTCAAATTCTTTTGTAGAATAATAACTAAAGGATAAAGTATTTGAAGTGCTATTATTTTTTAGCAGGTATATTCTTCCTTCAGATAAATCACCACTTACCATATCTGGCTTGCCATCACCATCTAAATCACTTATTTTCAAATTCACATGACGATTTCCTGTCGATTGGGTATAAGGAATTTTTGCAGAAAATAAAATAGCCCCATTGGTACTCAAGTTTTTAAATGCGGCACCAGTATACGTTGTTCCTTCATAGCTAAATGAGCTGGTAATCAAATCAGGTTTACCATCTCCATCAAAATCTCCAGCTGCAATGCTTCTGGTCATACCATCTGTGGAATAGTCTTGCTTGGCTGAGAAGCTAATTAGGCCGTTTAAACTCGTATTTCTTAAAACTGAAATTGAACGGTTTACGTTGGAAGTTGCGATATCTAATTTTCCGTCGCCATCAAAATCGATTACACAAACCCCATTAGGAGTAGTGCCAGTAGCAAAATCTTGCTGTGGAGCAAATTTAATACCAGTACTGGTACTGATATTTCTTAGCACAGAAACAGTATTTATCGATAAACCATTCGAAGTGATCAGGTCTATTTTTCCATCACCATCCATATCCCCTACCTCAAAATCACTAACATAATCTCCGGCAGGAAAGTAAATATAGGGTTCAAAAGAAATATTGCCTATTGTACTTTTATTTCTGGCAATCTCAACTACATTGTTTCCGAAACTTACTGCATCCAGCTTTCCATCTCCATCAACGTCTACAAATTTAGCTCTCCCATTAAGAAATGTTTCAAAACTATCTTTTGATGTAAAAGGATGTAAAGGATCACCAGTATTTCTAAATATACGCTCAGTAACCAGAATATCCGGCTTCCCATCTCCATCTAGATCAGCGGAATTGATATCCTGATAATCATTAGGACTATAGGACAGTGCAAAATCTTCTTTAGGGCTAAAGGCATTTCTTTCAAATACTGATGAACCATTATCATAAGTTACTACAAATGGCAGCTTGGAATATGAAATGAGACCATTAGTAGTAACTGAGATCGGCTGGTAGTTTGCCCCTACAGGTACTTTGACAGTAAGAGCCGTGCTAGTTGCTGTTAAAACCTCAGCTTTTACCGCACCAAAAAACACAATATTATGGAAGCGGTGGGATCAAAATTTAATCCAGTGATTGTTACTAAGGTATTTATCTTTCCACTAATAGGTGAAAACGACTGAATTAAAGGAATAGGCTTTGATGAATATCCATTGAAATCTGCCTTCCCATAAGTTGTTGAAATTGTAATGGTTCCAGAAAGCTGATTTGGAAACTGGGCTATAATTTCGGTGTCGGAAATCACTGAAAAATTGCTGATCCTTGTCCCATCAACTGTTATGGTATGTGTACCACTTAGATTTGATCCACTTAACTTAACCGTATTATTTGCTCCAGGGCTTGTAACCACTGCACTTAAGAGCGCAGGCTGTTTGATGACATTAAACAAAACATAGGTTTTTTGGGAGTTACCACTAGCAGCACTATTATCTGTGACAGCTAAGTCTAACTTGCCATCATTGTTGATATCTACTAGGCTAATGCCTTCCAGGGAAGTGCCAACTATTATTTCAGTACTAGGTCCAAAAACAATTGCATTTCCCGTACTCATGTTCTTTAGCATAGACACTTTGGTCGAGTAAGCGGCAACCAAATCAGGTTTTCCGTCACCATCTAAATCACCAAAAGCCAAATTATTTGTGCTTATCAACGTGGTTGTACTACTTGTAGCAAAGGATATGGTTCCATTATTACTTGTGTTTACTAAAAAGCTTGTATTGTTCGAAGTTGCGCTTTTATAAATGGAAATGTCAGGAAGGCCATCACCGTTCAGATCAGCCATTATAAATTTGCTAATCACGCCAAAATCACTTGTATTCAGTTCCTTTTGTAGCGTAAAGGAAAATATCCCATTTTCACTGGTATTTTTAAAGAACATGAATACTTTATTACTGCAATTGGCTATGATATCTTGCTTACCATCACCGTCAAGGTCAATGACTTGAACACTTTCAAATCCACTATAACTGCTATTAACTGAATAATAAGGGCATTTAAGTTCCATAGGAATTTTGCTAAAGGATATTTCCTCTACCGAACCTGAATTTCTAAAAATCATAATCGACTCATAGCCATATACCAACAGATCTAACTTACCATCCTGATCTAAATCGCCATTGGTAACATAAGTCTGCAATTTTCTATTTACTTCCAGCCCAACTATTTCTTTTTTTTCAAAGCTGAGGGCAGTGGTGTTGCTGGTATTTTTGTAAACATCAATACCTTGAGAGGTAGTTGAAGAAATAATATCTAATTTCCCATCACTATTAAGATCAGCAAAAAAGGAACGTCCATAATTATCTAACTTTAGGGTAAGTTTTGGTTTGATAAGATATGGTGCAATAGGATCACCAGTGTTGCTATAGAATTCGAGATCGCCAAAGTCTCCAATTAATAAATCCGGTTTCCCATCCCCGTTCCAATCTGGTGCAATCACCCCCCTATTCCTGATGTATAAACTTGCAGTCAATAACGTAAGGTTTGATTTTTTAAATGAATCTGCAGCAGGAAATATAGCCGTTCCATCGCCAAACGTTACATTAAAGAAATTGCTGGATATAGCTTTTAAAGAATTGGTGACCACGCTTATTCCCGAATAGCTCAAACCAGTTGGTACTGTTACGGTCAATGAAGTTGATGAGGCTGCCGTAACCACAGCTTTAACATCACCAAAATAGACTACGTTATCTGTAATTTTTTGACTAAAATTCTTACCGGTAATCGTAATAGTACTTCCAACAGGGCCTGTTAACGGACTGAAAGAGGTAATTGAAGGAGGAGCGATGTTGCTAAAGCCATTGACTGTTGCGGTGCCATTTGTCCCTATCACCGATAAGGTACCTTTAATATTTGCAGGTGCAGTTGCGCTGATCTCTGTTTCAGAGATTACTTTAAAATAGACTGCAGCTACATTACCAAACTTTACAGCGGTAATTTTGGTAAAATTAGCACCTTTAATATTGACAGTGGCATTGTCTGAGTTGACCTGGAAAGAAGTTATAGAAGGAGCATCAATCTGATTAACAAAAATTGATGCGGTTGAACTTGAATGGTTGACGCCAAGATCTAATCTTCCGTCATTATTCCAATCAGCAATTGATAAGCTTCCCGCATTATCATTCAGATAATAGATTTCTCCATCTTTAAATGCAATATTTCCATTAATGCTGATATTAGGTAAGAGTTCAATCTTTTTTTGTGCATTTGTAAGTAATATTTCTGGTTTACCATCACCATTTAGATCGCCAAAATTAAAACTCGTTGCTTCATTGGCAACACTAATAGCTGAAGTTACAAATGCTATATTTCCAATAGTGCTCGTGTTTTTAAATATTTTCACGTTCTTGCCATACAGAGAGACTAGATCATATTTGCCATCCCCATCCAAATCATCTATATCAAAATTTGGGTACACTCCCAGATCTAAATCCGCAACTTGGCTAAAGGACAGTGCTCCACTCGCACCAATGTTTCTAAAAACACCTATCTTCTTATCAAAAGCTACAATTAAGTCCAGTTTTGAATCTCCATCAATATCTTTTGCTCTAAATGAATTGACACTTGAATTACCACCTAAACTAATCTCTTGTACACTTGAAAATGAAACGGTTGAAGCGGTACTAGTATTTCGAAGAACGGTTATCCCTGAACCTCCATATGTACCACAGATATCAAGCTTGCCATCTCCGTCAATATCAGTAAGAATAAAAGTACTTGCACTTCTGGCGTAAAAGCTGACACGACTGGCAAAACTAAATGAACTAGCAGTACTTGTATTAAGATAAATTCCAATATTTGAACCGCTACCTATAACAATATCAAGTTTGCCATCGCCATCAAGATCTCCAGTTGCAACGCTGCCTCCCTGAACAGTTGGTGTGATTTTGATATTTTGTACTGCTAAAAATGGCTGCTCGGAATTGCCCGTATTTTTGTATATTAAAACACTGACACCAAATTCATTAAAAGAGGCAAGGTCAATTTTTCCATCATCATCGAAATCTCCTGTTGCAATTGTTCCGTTGTACTGATTAAGGATGTTAACAGGTGCAACAACTGATTTTAATGCCAAGGTATTATTCGTAAAGACACCATTTAATGACGAATAAGTTCTTTTAAAAGGTTTGCTCGAAAATCCAGTCAAGCGATTTACGGTAACAGTAATTGCTTTATTTGATGCTCCTGCAGGAACTACAACAGTTAATGACGTGCTCGTTGCAGCAGTTACCGTTGCTTTCACATCTCCAAAAAAAACCATATTATTTGCCAAGACCGCGCTAAAACGGAGTCCAGTAATTGTTACCGGAGTGCCAGCAATGCCACTTTCTGGACTAAAAGATGTAATGACGGGCTGTGTTTGTCCAAAAACACTTGTAACAAAAAACAGCAGGAAAATTAAGGATAGAGCGTAGCGTTTATTCATAGATTTTGCAAAGGTAATTATTTAATGCTTAAGCACATCTATAAAAATTATATGTATTTAAGCAGATAACAACTCTACAAACGAACGCTCAGTCCATTGTTCTTTAAGTTTTATTTTTGAATCTTCCTCACCCACTCCACAGCAGCCATAATGGGTTCTGGTGATTTTAAAGAGGAAGTATTATGCCCTAAAGCCGGGAACAACTGGTACTCATATGTTTTACCTTTTCCCTTTAGCACATTGAGGTATTCAATTGATAGTCCTACAGGGATCTGTATATCTTTTCCTCCAAAAAGCCAAAGCCCAGGAATGGAAAGTTTATTGAGGACATCTTTAGGATCAGTGGCAGTAAACTGATAGCGATCAGGATCATTGCTTACGTGTGCTCTGGCTTCTGCTTCGGTATGTGTATCCCAAAAATTGGATTTCCCGTCGGTATAAAACTGGAAACGAAGCTGCTCTAGTGTGGTAACAACTGGCCCACTAAAAATGATCATAAAGTTTACTTTAGCATTCTGTTTTGCAGTTAAAGGAATGACCCATCCGGCCTGACTAAAGCCCATTAAACCCAAAGGCATGTGTTTTTTTGGCAGCTGTGCCGAAAGTAGCTTAACGGCAGCACTTGCATCTGAAGCTAATAAGTTCAGATTAGATGGATCGATGTTATTGGTTCCTACTTCTGGGCCCGCATAAACCCCACCAGATTTTCCCGCTCCGCGTTTATCATAAGTTAAAACTGTAATGCCGTTTTTAGCTAAGAAAGAAGCCATCCCAATCATTCTTGCCTCCTTACCAGATCCGTGTACAAGCACTATAGCAGCATGGGGGTGTTTTGGTTTAAAGATTGAACCCGAAAGCGTGTCGCCAGCATTGCTGAACTTGATATCTTGGATGGTAAAATCTGCATGATCAGCAGCATTTGGAACAGTTTGTGCAAATAAGCTGCAATGGAAGCAGCAAAGCAAAAGCAATAGATATAGTTTCATAATTGGTGTTTTAAAGGGATTATTCCCGAATAATTAATCCAATATTACTCGAGAACAAATCCAATTGCCAATAAATGTGATGGAATGGGCGGAAAATGTGATGAAAAGAGGTTGGAAGATGTATGATGGAAGATGGAAAGGGTTGGAAGGTTGAAGGTTGGAAGGTTTATGATGCATAATTACTTAAGTAAACAAATGAACTAATGAACAATTGAACTAGTAAACCAATAATCTATAAGTAAACAAATGAACTAATGAACAATTGAACCAATGAACCAATAATCTAATGAACCATCTTCAAGCCATATTGATAAAGTTCATTGTAGAGATCAAAGAATTTAGTATCTTCCTTTTCAGTTAGTGAGGTATTTACGAACATGATCACGGCTACTTCCATTTTTAGATCAGAGAGCATAAATGTTCTTACGCCAGGGTCAGAGCCATTGTGGCCTATTCTTTTTGCGCCCATCTTTGTAGCCCAGAAAATACCAGAATTAAGTGCAGTTGGAGTTACATTTTCAGGTTTATGGTTAGCATCAAACTGAAACCTGAGCATTTCTTGCACTGTTTGTTCCTGAAGTACCTGTTTGTTTTTGAATTTCCCTTTATTCAATAAACAGGTAAAGAATTTAGCTAAATCATTGACTGATGTACGTACCCCCCCATCAGGATAGGTGATAAGTCCATAAAGAGGGATCAACTTGATGCTATCGCCCTCCTTCTCATAAAGCTTTGCATGCTTTTTGGGTTTAATATCAGATAATAACCAACCTGTATCATTCATTTTCAAAGGCTTAAAAATGTTTTCCCTGCTATAGTCGTTAAGTTTTTCACCGGTCATCACTTCTATAATATATCCTGCAAGTGCAGTCCCGATATTACAATATTCACGAAACGTACCAGGTTTATGATCAAGAAAATTCTCTTTGGAGTAATATCTCCCTCCAGGTACGAAATAATTCCTCAAGAAATCTGCCAATGCTACAGGAGAATCTTTTCCATTGATGTAAAGGCTGTCGGTATAAAAGGGATACCTATCATTAAGACTGGAAGTATGGGTGGCAAGGTTGCGTAATGTTATCTTTTCTTTAGGGAAAAAGGGATTACAGATCTTAAATGGCAAATAGGTATTGATATCCTCATCAAGTGAAACTTTTTGCTGTTCTACTGCTTTCATCAAACATGCCCCTGTAATTGTTTTGGAAACTGAGGCAATATTCATCACCGTGGCTGTAGTAAATGGAACCTTATTTTCGCGATCTGCGTAACCATAACCTTTAGACCAGGCCAGTTTTTTGTTGATGATAATGGCTGCGCCTACACCTACCAGACTCGCATCCTTCATTTTTTTTTGCACCATACTGTCAATTGAACTTTGGAATTTGGTGGGTGTCTGTTGGCGCTGTTGTCCGTAAATAGGTGTTCCCAGTGAACTAAATAAAAGCAAAATTGCTAAGTTGATTTGTAATCTCATGTGGTTATCTTTTAAAACTTAGCCGAAAATCTATCTATTTTTGCCGTCTACATCATGACTATGCCGTAAAGGATTAAATGGCCTATAGAAAGTGCTTTTTGATCATTTATGCTATTTCGTCGCTAATTATGCCATTTTCAGGAGCAGTTTCAGCCAATCCATCGTATTCACTGGTGATTTACCCAAGATGGGTTATATTTGGTCATGCCGTTAATCGAAAAGATTGTTAAATTTAGTCTTACCCATCGTTTTCACAGTCACGTGATCTTTTGGCTAACGGTAGCATTGGTTTTTATGAACCGATATGACATTGAAGAGTACAAAGAGTTAGACAAGATATTTTATCGTCACGTTTATTATATGTCGGTAACGATGCTGGCATCTTATTTTTTGGCCTATATCATCATTCCAAAGCTGATGCGGTCCAAGAACTATTCAGAGGTTATATGCTATTTTATTGGTGGCTCCTACCTGATTTCTGTCTGTTCTCGCTTAGCTGTTATTTATCTTTTGGAACCCCTTATCAGAACTGCTCCCTTCAGTCAGGAATCGATAGGACAGATTCTCACAGACCTTCCAAAGTTGATTACACATTATTTTGCGCTTTCCTTTTCTACGGCATGGGTATTCGCTTTTGTGAAGTTGATTCGTGACCAGTATGTGGTCCAGCAACGTTCACTGGCTTTAGAGAAAGAAAAGGCCGAAACGGAACTTAAAGCTTTAAGGAGCCAGCTTAACCCCCACTTTCTATTCAATACTTTGAACAATATCTATTCGTTGTCGCTTATGAATTCTCCAGTTACCTCAAAATCGATAGCTGGTTTAGCTGAAATCTTGGACTACGTGCTTTATCGATGCAATACAGTTTATGTGCCGCTTTCGGGAGAGATAAAACTGATTGAAAATTATTTGGTATTAGAAGCACTAAGGTATGATGAACGGTTAAGTATAAACTTTGATCATGTGATGGACAAAGATGCGGTTATTGCACCCTTGATTTTATTATCTTTAGTTGAGAATGCTTTTAAACATGGAGCTAGCACCGATGCTGGTAGCCCGTTCATCGCCATTAATCTTAACCTTCAGCACAACAGTTTAAGTTTTAAGGTAAGGAATAGTACTATAGGAGAAACTGCTGAAGTGAATGTTAATGGGATTGGTTTAAATAACATCTCTCGACAGCTTGAACTAGTTTATCCTTCGCGTTATGAATTAAATATACAGTCAAGCCATAATATTTACGAGGTTGAACTAAAGATTGAACTCTAAGAATTATAATAACCATGCTGATGATATGAAAATTAAATGCCTATTGGTTGATGACGAACCACTTGCTATCAAGTTAATCCAAAATCACTTGTCGCAACTTGATGCTTTTGAGGTTGTGGCAACCTGTTCTACTGCCGTTAAAGCGCTAGAGATCTTGAGAACCACCCCGGTAGACCTGATGTTTCTAGACATTAAAATGCCGCAAATGACAGGCATCGATTTTTTGAGAGGTTTGAAGGCGGCACCTGCAGTAATCGTTACTACAGCGTATCGCGAATATGCTGTAGATGGTTACGATCTTGACATTGTTGATTATTTATTGAAACCCATTACTTTCGAACGGTTCTTCAAAGCCATAGACCGTTATTTAAGAAGCCGAAAAGCAGAAAATTCGATGGTTTCACTTCCAACAGAGAATGCTTATCTTTTTATAAAATCTGGGTTAAGAAATCACAGATTTAAGGTAGATGAAATCTTGTTTATAGAAAGCCTAAAGGATAATATAGCTGTTGTTCTTGATCATAGTTCGATCACCATAAAATATAAAATCGGCGATCTCGAACCAGATTTAACTACATTTCCCTTAGTTAGGGTTCATCGGTCTTTTATTGTCAACATTAACAAGATTAGCTCCTTTACTACAAATGATATTACCGTTGGAAATAAGAGGCTTCCTATCGGACCAAATTATAAGGCGGCGGTGTTTAGAAGGTTGTAGTTTGATGTTCATTCGTTCATTGGTTCATTGGTTTGTGCCAGAGGTATCCCTTTGGGCAATGTCTTTATTTAAAGGAAGTTACGTTTTTGCGAGCTTTTCGCGAAGATAACCGATCCCGCATTCTGAGCACCATTGAAAAAATAGAAACAGGTGAATAACCGATCCCGTAACAGCGGGAGAGCTCATGAACACCATTGAAAAAAATAGAAACAGGTGAATAACCG
>Ga0247810_10000406_pt1 | contig 50215 bp, 51 predicted proteins | sample UWRJL119311C1_FD_179918 | JGI IMG/M metagenome (GOLD analysis project Ga0247810, IMG submission 179918) | Plant litter microbial communities from Arlington Agricultural Research Station in Wisconsin, United States - UWRJ-L119-311C-1 | ecosystem: Environmental > Terrestrial > Plant litter >...
CTCAGCATCTTAGTAGCGGCTTCTTATGTTCAGAATTACCACTGGGTACCAATGGCACAATATCAAATAACATGTGCAGCCCATCACTTATGAATATGTATCATATATTGAGGTCGGCTTTCCCGGGAAGAAGAATTAGAACAACATGGGCTCCATCAGCACATGCACGCTACCTAAAGGTGGGAAAACAGCGTTTGTGCCGAGGGTCATGTGGTATTGAGACTTCCCTAGCGCTTACTACTGTAGGTGCGGGAACCACTGTAAATATGATGCTAAACTGCGACCCTTTTTTTTACAAGGAAGCCAGGGTATCGACGAGCTGGCAAATCCAGCACTGATCACTGCTGAGACTTCCATGCACAGTGTTTACCTCTATACGAAAAGTATTGGAAATCATTAATGCTTTACGGTTAAAAAGTGCCAGGCAGACAGAATTTGTTAAACCACAAGATATTAATATTCCACGAATCAACTTCTGCTTCACTATGACGATACCATACTAACTTTCACACCATTTCGCACAGTACATGTGATTGAAATCTTTTCCGTCCAATCGTCCACATCCAGAGAATCTATCTCGGTGAACCTTTGTGCGAAACGAAACAAGATATATTTTACTTCTGTGAGAGCATTTTGTTCTGGTGCCACTTGTTAGATTCTTTCACGAGGAAGGTTCAGCAACATACGGCCAATGCATATTCTAGGTCCACCACCGAATGGAAGATAAGCCCATCTAGGCCGCAGGTTTTGCCACCTCTCTGGCCGGAACTCATCTGCGTCGTCGCCAAACACGTCCTTCCGTCGATGCATAGCGTGATAGTGGTATGCAACCACCTGGCCCTTTCGAACGAATACTTCAGATAGACGATCTTCACCTCCACCAACAGGAAGATAGGTATCTTTATTAGCCATACGGCTGTTGGAGACAATAATGGGGTACAGTCGAAGTACTGCTTATCCGCTTAGGATTTTTCAAGCTGAGAGTCAGTGTGCACATACCTTCTTTAACAACAAATGATATGTATTTACAACCATGAATTTGAGCGTTTGTGGGGGTCGAGTCGCCATGGGGCAGAACTTCTTGCCTTATTTTGACCTATACGTCTGGCCGTTGGAGAGCACGAAAATCAGCGAACTTAATAGGCTGGCTGTCGTGTCTCGCCCGGCGAGAAGTAGATGAAGCAACTGGCATCGCAGCTCAAGAGGGTCCTGCGTCTGCGTCATGAGCTCGTCCAAAAGCGTTGGCGCTACCAAGCCAGTGTTTTCAGATCTCACTTTTTGATATCGTTCTAGAGCCTTCTTGACGTACTTATCGGCGAATCTGTGGCATATCTTACACGCTTCAGAGAACTTTTGGTTTCGATGAAGGAACATGAACTTGCCCATACGCACTCTTGTCATAATCTCTGTTGAACAGTAGTCGAAGGCCCTGGAGAACTGTTCGCTCTCGCTGCCTATTTGTTGGTTTGAGATGAGTGAGTTGGTAGACTCGCCAAGGAGAAACACTGTCGATGTATCCATCGAGAGCCTGAAAAAGAGAGGTTGAAGATCCACTGCTTGACCATCCGGGGGTATAATTGAAAACAAACGAGAAACGTGCGTTTCCACATTGCCCAAATTGAATCCTCTGATTGCAAAGCATGGCTTCAACATCGCTCGAGAGTGCGCCCAGTACTCCCCATCTGACGTGAAGATACCTTTTCCCAAAAGTGGATATGCAGAGTTAAGCCTCACAGTACCGGAATCATAATCAGACTGAAGATGGCCCAATACAGCCTGGATGTTCTCAGGTTCAGCTGTCTGGATTATGGTGCTTCCAGCAAGAACCAAGGAGTATGTGTATCCATTTTCCTCAAATCGCGCACGGGAATCTTTCAGATAGGTTCCTGCTTTTGCTGATTTGGCAAGCTCTTTGAACAATGCTAGGCCGAGAATTCTTTCGGGCTGGTATAACTTGGGAACAGATTTCAAATCATTTCCTCGAGAATGGCCGAACCATATTTTGCAAAATACTGATGCTACGACGAGAGAAATGATAGCATTAAATTCCAACGTATAAGTGAAGCTGTTCCAAATTGAAGGCATTGTGCTTGGCTCAGCGAAAGTGCGCGTAATAGCCTGCACTCCTAGTGTAGGAGTAGTATTCTTTTTGTCGATACTAAGCAGTAATTGGTGACCAAATCCACATCGCCGTGATTAAATCAAAAGATTTATAATCAGTCGTAAAACTTCGGCATCTGAAGTCTCCTCCAGGAAGCCCTGCTTTAACAAGTCATCTGCATAGCCGTCCTACGTAAGATGCTGAAGTATATTGCATCAAGCGCGCTATAATATTATCGCTCCATCTTCCGTATTACAACCTTCAACATCTACTAATTTAATTTACTTATTACAGAGTATTAAGGAAATTGAACTGATATAAGCGAAAAGCACATCATATCATGTACGCGAAAACTTTCAAGTAGCCAATGATTTCAGAGTCGCCTCCTAAATGCGGAGCCAAAATAATTATTCGTAGCTACGGGCTTTGAACTGAATGTATGGTCCGTCTTTATCACTTGTCAGATGATCAATCAACTGGAACTCATTTACGCGGTGCCTTCCATTCGTGGCCCCTACCTTTCCTTCGCCGACTTTTCCCAGTGCACCATCGGGCTTCTTCATATCGAATGCCCAAACGACCCTAGCCAAGGTCACTCGGCTTTCCATTAGGGCGAGAGAGCGTCCAATACACCCCCGCGGACCAAGAGAAAATGGATTGAGGCAGCTGCGAGCCACTTGCACGGCCGAAGCTGGGTTCGTCTCCGATTCGATCCATCGCTCCGGTCTGAAGGTATAGGAGTCATGATAGTACTGCTCGTGGTGATGTATAGCATACATAGATGTTCCGACATCAAATCCAGCATCAACAAACTCCTCGTCGATGAAAGCACCCTTGTTGTCCACTTCCCGCCACATAGCACCTCCTGCTGGCGGGTTCATCCGCATGGCTTCATCAATACATGCTCGAAGATAGATACATGATAGAAGTTTTGGTCCCATTAGAATCTCTTCTAGTGATGGGAAAATCGTTCGAACCTCCTCATACAGTTTCTTCTTGACTTCACAATAGCGAGTAAGGTAGAAAAATAGAGTTGCAAGAACGGTGGAAGTAGTGTCGGATCCAGCAACAATTAGGAATTTACTCTCCGCCCAAAGCTCAGCCATAGAAAACCCTTCTCCAGTTTCGGGATCCTTTGCATCAACCACAAACCGGAACAAGTCGCTCTTAGAATCCTTGGTCTCTGCCACTCGCTGTTCCGCAAATTCGCGGGTGAGGTCGAGAAACTTTTTTCGCATAACACTTCCTCGAGGATATAAGATTTTTTCTAATTTAAGCTTTGATAGTGCGGGAAATTGACAATATATGCTTGTGCGAATGTTTGATGCAGCTATAGCGTCGATGATGAAGTGGTTGTCCGGTTTCTCAAGCATGTCAAAGGCTTTTCCAAAGCCAAACTCGCCCATTACATCAAATGTAAAGTAGTTGCCTCAATTCGTTTTATTCAGTATCTGAGATCGGTCGGACTATGAATACTTACAAAGGTGTGTCATGTTAATGGGATCAGTCCATCCGTCAGCATCAACAGTTGTATCCACCCCAAGAATTTTCTCCATGAAGCGTCGAAGATGGACCATAAAAGCCGGCTCAAAGTCCTTAATGCAATCATCTGAGAGTCCTTGACTGATAACTCTTCGCTTGCGTCCATGCATACTTTTGTCGATAGATGTATGAACGCTCCAGGCTCCAGGAGCAGGTAAGATTGGAAGGTAACCCTTAGACTTTTTGATGTTTTTTCCATACCCGTAAATGTCTGAGAGAAAGTCAAGGTTCGCTTCAGGTAATATTTGGAAGTAAGAAAACACTTACCGTGAAGGCCTTGCTCGGAATTCACCAAAATTCTATTTGGACCATAGCGAACGAATTTGCCTGTTATGTCCGAAGTTAGACTTGCTGAATTACACCGAAGCATACGTACCATATGTTTCATGCGCCTTCCGCATATTCAAATGTAGGTCCCCTCGAAAAGCATGATAGGCGGCGTACAAGTCTGTTAGCTTGGCCAATGTTGGCCCTGGATATTTGGCAAGTGGATGCAATTTAAGCCTGTATATGCATACAAAGAGCAGCTTTGAATTGTATTAGCTTTGTTGTTTTCAAAGTTGTTTGATTACTGTACCCAGATCAAACCAGACAATACGCTCAACCCTGAGATATGAGCTATAACACCTTGTGAGACCAACTTTGCAGGATTCATGTTGATGTAAATCTTAAGAATAAGAAATTTTCTCAAAAATATCACTTATGTGCTATAGAAAAGGAATTGTAGATTTTCACTAGCTGAAATGAACAACTTTATATTACAGGAGCGCACCGAGACAGCTGCCACCGCGTATCTATAAAAGTAGAGAGCAGCCATATCGATGGTAGCTCGACCCACAAGTAATTTGCGTAGAAACCACATTTTATCAAATTTGCTCAAACTTGACCCTTTTCATATTGCCAATACTAACTATGCTAAATCAATATCAATGCTGATTAATCTTGTGATTGCGAATATGCAAAATTGAAGCACCACTGCATGTGAGCTCTTTGCATGCATATACGTCTGGCATTAGATTGGTCTTAGCTCAATGAATAGTAAGCGCTGACTTTATATGGGTCAATCGGGATTTGTAAAGCTGATTCTGGGTGTTCTAATGGGCACGCTGACATGAGGGCAAATTTGACTTCACAACTGAAGATCTGGAAATTTTCTAGATTCAACATTACACTTTCAAAAGAACTAATAGACATGGAAACAGAGAAATGTTCCATCAATAAGGTCAGTCCCTGGTACGACCATGAAGTAAGTCATGAATATACTACTTTAAATGGAAGGCGATACCGTTAGTTGACCTTATGCGCCCTCTACGTTCTCTAGATCGCTAATGATCTTTTTTAGATTATCTTCTTGGAAACTCAACTGAAGGTCCAGTCAAAAATACCGTCATTCTCATCCATGGCTTCCAAGATCTCTCATTTGGTTGGCGATATCAAATGAAACCTCTTATGGCTCTTGGATTAAGAGTAATCGCTATTGATTGTATGGGGTATGGCGGCACTGTAGGTTATTCTTGTATTAAGTTCTACTGAGCTATCGATCAACTGATCATGTGGCTGCAGGAAGCTCCTCATGTGCCGCCCGAATCCATTCGATTATACACTTTTAAGAGAGCGGCAGATGATATCAAGGAGCTCGCATCTCAGATCGGCGTGTCGACAATTATCCTCGGCGGCCATGATTGGTAAGTCAATCAATTATCTTCTAGTGTCGCTTCCATCTGGTGCTTTCTCAATCAAGCAATTCCAGGACTAAAAAATGTGTTTCTCATTAATGTTATCTGACACAAACTATAGGGGAGGAATGATAGCAACTAGAACATATCTCTATTACCCTTCTCTTGTTAGCCATATCTTTACTATTGGAACCCCATATCTACCACCGATGAAAGACTGGCTAGAATTCGACGCTTACGTTACCAAGTACCCGACTTTCAAGTATCAAGGCCAGTTCGCTGGTAAAGAATTGGAACAGAAACTTTATAGCAAGACTGCTTTGCGTCAGTTCTGGATCGCGACATATGGCGGGCGGGGTCCGGCTGGTGAGGCTGCTTTCTCAACTGAGCGGGCGCTGTTCGAGAATTGGCCATTGCTCATACCATCTGATGTATTAAGTGAAGAAGGTGCGTACTGTTTGGGGTGATAGTGGTGGCTATTATCTAACTACCAAAATAGAACTCATATATTATGTTGAACAATATGCGAGGAATGGAATTGGGTCAGCTCGTAAGTTTAAAGACTTGAAGTCACTAATTTTTGCTGTCTCTAATCTGGTGAAGTCAATTGGTATCGAAATCGTCGAGAAAATTGGGAAGACGAACTCTCGTAAGTTTGTTCCTAGCCAATCTTGAATCCCAAGTTTGCACTTCCTGACGACTCTTCATATGCAGAATATCACCCAACACAAAAATTGAAATCCCGTATCTTTTTGTCCAAGCACTACAAGACAGATTTCTACCGCCTATAATGAGCGAAGGAATGGAGTCTTTTATCCCGAATTTGCGGAGGAGAGAATCAAACTCGTCGCATTTCTGTCAGGTCCTTGATCCCCACAGGGTCAACGAGCATCTCAAACACTGGTTTGAGGAAATAGTTTTTTCCAGTTAGATAAAGTAGTTCCCAATTTGAATGTAAAGTGGCGAATCGTACAGCTAAAAATAATAAATGTGAACGAGGTTAAATAATGTGATGTTACTGTTAAAAGTCATATTAGTTTCATGATCGGTTGCTTGATTCTTCTAACTGATGGGATAATGTCTGACGAAAGATATACCAGAATGAGAGGAGATCGTAGAGGTTGTGCTCCTCCATCATTCCGACAGTGATTCACTTAACAACGGAGGAAGCCGTGACTATAGCGCAAATTCTCTGGATTTTGACTTTATACGAATAGATATATCCCCTTAAAGACATGGCAGGAACCTACGACTAATGGTCCCCAATGACCATTAATAGGTTAATTTCGTTTCAAAACATGTACTTTACTTATTTGAGCTAATGGTATCGAACGCCGTTGTAATAAATGAGTATTATATCCCAGATCACCTCAATATGTTCCGTGAGGTATGAATAACTATAACATATAATATAACCCTGACTTATAATTAAAAGAAAGATGTAGAATAAATTCAAAATTTTCAGTCATAGTTGATAATTTTGTAGGTGGATTATAGAAGTTAAAAACAAACTAAATCTCTTAATATTAGAAGAAATTTGTAATTTAATTGGCCTAATATTTCCTTTCTCAATGCAAGGTCTTTGAAGAATTGTTAAAAGACTTACAGATACAATTAAGAGGTAAACAGTACTAGATATATCGATATAGCTTAACGATGGGCCAATCGCTCCTTTATGTTAGGATCGTACGAAAAGGTACCATATAACAGGTTTCACCTATATTCCGTAGTTGTAGATTTAGTGATAATGCAGCTTTTTCATTACGCTTTGTGTACTGTGCCTTTGATACTTTCTTCATTCCTGCTCACATTGTTACACTTTAGGCCAGCGCAGGTAAAGCAAGAAAATATGTATTAGATGAAGATAAAGATTAGTCGTATATTACAGATTATATTCTATATTATTAAAATATAAATACGAAGGCTTGCACTCTTCTGTTCACTAATCCTCACAACACCGTTATGAATTCAATAGAAATGATCACAGGACCCTAACCCTGACCTTGTACTTCGACCTTGCTCAGATAATGCTCTGTTATGCTTATGAAACTACCTTCAGTTTTTGGAGTTAGTGGTAGTACAACTACAGAGTATCAAGCTAAGAGACAAATCTTGGACCAAGCAATAGGTTGTGGTTGTGTGGCGGATTGTGAGTGGCAGTGTTGCACGAAGTTGAAAGTTGATGATTATAAGCACTGCCTGTAATTTGAAAATGATAATACAATGGTGGATCATTTGATTGTGTCAAAATATAGAAATCTTTGGATTATAGTCGTATTGTAGTCTAGAAGATATTTATTCTTGTTTATGCATACTTTAGCTCAGAAATATTGAATTTCCTCGACCCACAGCAGCGTTTCAAAGATTCGTACGGGGAGTTTTAAGCCACTTCAAATTATGCCACGGACATGAGATAAGGAAATACATTCCTTTGGGTATTTAGAATGTACAATGGGTGAGAAGTACCTACTTTCATCGATCAAAGGGTTCAAAAGATATTGTCGAATCACTTGAACTGGTGCAAATTAAGTCCGTCCGTAGCGAGCACATGTACCCTAGAAGTTGCCATTATTGATTTACTACAACTCTAGATGCGGCTGTGTGATGTAGCAACCTAATAATGCCAGCATCTACAGAAGATGTGTAAAGTTCCTTAAAGACTAGACGGCATACAAAGTAATAGAGCAACGAGAAGAACGATTGGCCCCTGCATTTAAATTGTCAACCACTAGATCTAACACCCACCACTAAACGGGTCTTAAATCGATAGCAGCAGCCCACGCATTCCTTAAGGACGAAATACCCTTGACCCTCCAACCCGCGCTCTCTACCAATGCCCTCCACTCCGTCTCCGTCCTCTCCTTTCCATTAACTGTAGACATCATAGTAATGTCCCCATACCTCCAAACCCTCGAGCTCCTCCCCTCCTCTAGCACTGCCTCAACGATAATTAACCTCGCCCTCTCCGTCTCCCTAATAGCTTTTCTTACCACTGAAAGAATGGTAACAACATCCTCATCCATCCAATTATGTAGACACCATTTCATAGTATATACTTCATACGCCGGGACCTCTTTGAGAAAGTCACCGACGTGAAAATCCACCATCCTTTCCCCTACGTCAGCAAACTCACCACGAGCAATTTCATACTTCGGCCTCACCATCTCAACCACAGAATTCAACTCAAACAACGCCCCTCTCAATTCAGGATACTTTCTCAACAGCGCCGTGATGAAATCTCCACCACCGCCACCAATATCCAAGACTACCGCATCCCCCAGCTCACCCCACGTATAATCCTCCAACATCCCTCTAGCCTGTGCCACTGCACCAGCACCAAGAGTTTTGTGAAATTTATCTTGCAATCCTTTCTCCGCAAAATACCTAAATATATTCTGCTCTGTACTGTATTCGATTTGCGAAGCGCTGCGCTTTTCCCCTGCTTTTATGGCGAGGGGAATGCTACGCGCAGCGTCGTAGAATTCGTTGCCGTACAGGGTTACCCAGAGGTGCCATTGTGTCCAGTGGGTTTTGGATAGGAGAGTAGAGGAAGGGGTATTTGTGTAGGTGCTTGTCGTAGGATCGAAGGAGAAAATTCCGTTGTTGTGAAGGACTTGCATCACTTGCTTGAGACGAAGAGGTTGTAGGTTGCTGAGTCTAGCGAGTGTTGGGATTGTTTGTGGGCCAGCGGCAAGGTGCTCTGAGATGTTGTTGGTGACGGCCGTAGAAAGACATTTAGTATCGATGTATGCTAAATAGAAAAGCATGAGTCAGATCTCATTCAATTCTACATCGAAGATAGGTAAATTCTGGTGTGGTCTCCCCCCAATGTGCTCAGTGCTTACCCAGGTAACTCTCCGCTATTTGCAAAGCGGGCGGTTGAAGAAGTCTCACCACCTTATCAGCCAAGTCCACGGTCTTCAAAGCCATATTCCAAGTCTCTCTATCTGGCAGAGAGTCCGTCACCTGCAATTTATCAAGTCGATCTCTCTTCAGCGGCCCTTCAAGGGCTTCCACTGCTTCTTGCAGAACGAGATTTATTTTCAGTAGTAAATTATCCATTTTTATTGCCACGAGGAAATTTGGTTTTACATCTGTATATACAAGAATTTGAAGTTTTCATATATATCTAATATGCTAGAAACGAAACGGTTTCCGATCTTAGACAGACAATGGTTACTAAGTCTCTACCGGAAGCCGAGAGAGTGCTAGCTCATCGTTCGAATTGAAATCCGGATTGTGGCAATAGAGATCACTCAACATGCCTCACCAAGATAAACCTGCGTTCTGAGTAGAGAGCTTGATAGACAGCTTTGGATGTGCTATTGGTAAGTTCTACATGATGAGGTGGCACGGGAATAATGGCTAAGTTGCGGCAGAATAGTCAGCTCACTTATATTCTGGCTCCCATAATGACTTTATGTTGCTATTTAGCTCCTACAAGAGTTGTTTATATTATATATAAGATACTAAATTCCAAGGGCGATCGCATTGTATGAGGGTTCTTCTGTAGCCTTTCGTGATAATATGACTGAGGGAATAGGACCAATTTAACTACCCACCTTCATGCATTCGCCTTTTCCTTCTTCTCTCCCTTCTCCTTCCACCATACCAATCCTTCCTTCTGTGCATTAACCCACGTATTCTCCACAATCTTCGAATGCTTCTCACTCCTCGGCTCGAAATGACATGGGAACTTGACAGGCGTCAACAAAAATCCTGGTTGCGCATCCGTAGAAGGCTCGATAACTTTCCCGTTCGCATCCACGGACTTGCTAATGTTGAATGCCCAGAGAATTCGCGCTATATTGATGAATAAGGAATTATGGGCGATATGTACGCCCGGACAGTTGCGCCGGCCTGCACCGAATGTGAAGTGGTCGCGAAGATCGGGGTTTGTTTGGGACATGGACTCGGCTTCTGTGAGGTTGTCGTCCAGGTAGCGGGTAGGATCGAAGCATTCAGGGTCTTTCCAACGCTTCTCGTCCATGTGAATGGCCCTGTTATTTGATCAGTCCCTTTGGGTGCGACTCTTTTTGCGGGGTAGCCCGGTTTCTCATCATGGTACTCACCACCAGTTGAGCACGATCACTGACCCTTTTGGGATAAAATATCCCTTATACCAGTCATCCTGAGTAGTTGCGTGACAAGTCCCAATCTTCGTCGATGCCCTCCATCTCAATGTCTCTTTCGCAATGCCCCGAATATATGGTAGATTCACCTCATCGCTCCAATCCGGCATTCGATCATTGCCTACAACTCGATCAAGCTCTTCATGCGCCCCATTAACGATCTCAGGGTACAATAAGCAACCCAAAATAACATTATTTAGTGCTGTCGTTGTCGCATCACTTCCAGCTTCGATCAATGCGCCTGCAGCGAATGCTGCTGTGACATCGGGAAGCGGATTCTTCTCCAACTTCTCGTTTGCTAGATCTCTGAGGAAGCAGTTCGGGGCGGTTCCTTTTTGAATATCATCTATGAGTTGTCGATAGAGCTTGAGATAAATCTCCGAATCTTCTTTATACCAACCTCGGGCGACTTTCTTCCAGTTCTGGAGGAGAAATTGAGGGATGATGTCCGCGAGCATGGGTAAGGTATCGATCATCCAACCCCCAGGTGCAGTAGCCATTGAGAAGTGGCGGACAATTGTTAAGATGTCTTGATATAGTGGGTCGTTGAGATCTGGGATGCGCTGGCCGTAAGTGATGGTCATTATGAGACTCGTAGAATATCTATTCAAGATCTCAGAATTAGTGCACTTCTTTGCGACAAACACACCGCAGGTAGCTTTAAATTATAAGAGTCGCAGAACTATCTGAACTCATTCATACAGAAGGGAGCACAAACCTGCGATTAATGTCGTTAAACTCCATATCATTCTTAGCATTCAAAATCTCCCAAGCAGCCTGCTTAGACTCAAAATCCTGCACCGGCTTGTAATTCGATGAAGCCTCTAGACTAAGCGCCGAATGAAGAATATTTCTAATAGTCCGCCACTTCTCACCATAAGGCAAGAAATTGACCCGTTCATTATTAGACGTCATGTTGATCATCGGACTGGCCGCTCTTGAGGAGTAGATAGATCCACGTTTGTCCATAAGGTCCTTCACTGCAGAGGGTGATGAGAGCCATATGAAATGGGAAAGTCCAACTTTGGTGTAGAAGATCTCGCCATACTTGTCGGCCCATTGCTTCGCTACTTTCATCATCATGTCACTATCTGCCATATCCATCATGTTTCCAATGAGAGGGAGACCTTTCGGCCCTGGTGGTAAATGCTTCAGACGCTCATCCCGACTCCACAATACGTAGAGGATTAAGACAACCTGCCTGCTGTCAGTGATTTACTCTAACTTGTTTTTGTAGTTGCGTGGGCATTTACTAGCGAAACAATTGCTACAACGTTCAGAAGAAATGAAAACACCATTTTGTCGAGACTTGGAGTGTAGCGGCGTCAAGGGTTCTAGGTTTTAGACTGAGATAGAAGAGGCCGCATAGAAAAATCAATTCTTATATACAAGCAACAAAAATACTTCCAGGGAAGCAACGACCCGAGTGGGAAGTTTTGACACGTACGACGGTTACCGAGGTAGAAATACACACATGCCTTAAGTAGACATTTGTTATTCATCCTATTCTAGACATATATCGCAAGTTTATCAAGTCATCATCCGCGAGATGTAACGAATTTTGTCTGTCTGACTCGAGAACAAGGTCGATGAAGTGGTCCAGAGCACTTCGTTGGCCAACCGCCCCGTGCCTCTCTAGTTTCTCCATCGGCGGTGCTTCTGAGTCTGGGGTAGTCTGCTCGTCTCTATAAGCTTCAAGACTTCATCACTGCAGCAGTTTCAACATTCAGAGTTACACTTTAGCAATATATAACCAACGTAAGGACCAAATTAAGACTCAGAAATACTCTAGCGGGGTTCATCAGTAACCCCGTAATGTGGTCTGTGTAAACCTTTAATTGAGTCTGATGTCATTGGACTAGAAAGATTCTTTACGACTTGACTTGTAGTATTCGTCTGTATTTTGTATATGGCCTGACTATTCACCTTTCGTTAACGAAGTGTACGGTCGGTAGGCGCTCCGTAATTTGGTCTCAACCTAAGGTCCGTTAGCAGGTCGGATCCCTGTCCAATCAACTACTCCTAACACCGGGCAGTCACCACACTCGTCGCTGCAACTACAGCATTATACTGCCGTAACCTCCCAAGCTGCTTCTTTGGTCACAAATGCTTATTACCAAACTGCAGATAATACGAAAAACGTTGAGGATCAAATACATCGTCCCGATTGCAGTGGTCCTAGGTGCACGAGTAGCCTATAAGATCTACATACCGAACCTTCAATCAGCAACCATGAGTACCGTTGTCCAAGCCAACCGCAATGCTTTCGAGTAGGTTTTTCTGCTTCCCCCATCTGTCATCAAGGCTCGGATCTGACAGCATCCCACAGTAAATTCTCTGCCCAATACGATTTTCAACCCTGGAATCAACGTCTCACAGCCCAGATCCGCACTGCCCTAGAAGACCGCATTTCATGGCTCCCCTTCCCAAACTCCAACAACGTCAAACTCCTTGACTATGCTTGCGGCACCGGCGCTATCACTAAAGCTCTCGGTTCGTACTTCAGTAGTGTCAAGGGCATCGATCTCTCTGAGCAGATGGTCAATCGATACAACGCTGCTGCTCGTGATTCCGGCCTCACGCCTGAGCAGGCCCACGCTGTTGTGGGAGACATCTGTCTCGAAGATGGGATTCCCGATGCTCTGCTTGATCTAGAATACTTCGATTTTGATCTTGCGGCAATTAGCCTAGGGTTCCACCATTTTGACTCACCTCCGCTGGCGTTGAAGCGTCTCGCAGAGCGGTTGAAGGTCGGGAGTGGTGTCCTGATTATTATTGACTTTCTACCGCGGGAAGGTGAGGAACACGGGGGAAGCGGGGGACGAGGAAATCATGTACACCAAAGCCATTCGGCTTCTGCACGGTCTCACGGCTCGGTTCATCATGGGGGACATGGGCATGCTATTCCTACGTCTGGCTTTACGGAATTGGTCTTGAAGCAATTGTACGAGGATGCTGGAGTAGGCGAAGATTTCAAGTTCGAGATCCTAGCTGACCCAGCCATCATGGGAGACTTTGAAGGAGCACCACAGCGTCAGCTTTTCATCGCTAAGGGACGACGAGAAGCAGCAAAGCTGTAGGTGTTTGCAGTCCTTCTAACAGACGCGTCGAATTTGAACCTTCACATCTTGCTATGTATATTCAATCCTCAGCTTAGCATGTCCCTCTACCCTTTCATTGGGAGGTCGCAGGACGGCGTATCTCGCCTGTCGCTCCGCTAGACGTTAATTGCTATCAAAATCCATTAATTTCACATCTTGTGTTCCGTAGCTAAAGAACGAGTGCCTGCGGTCTGGATGACGGCGCTAATCAATCATATCAGCCTCTATTCACCTCTTCTTCAAACCTCGTGCATACTTATATTTCTTCTTTTCCTCCTTGCCTCCTTTAGTTAGTGCGATTCTGGGCTGAAGAGATCACGTGAAACTGCCTACCTACCCGGTGTCTCGGGGGAAGATCCGTTGGAGCCTCTCCCGCAAGGGACGATCAAAAGCGGGGCATATTGTTCACGGACTCCCGAGGCCTTGGCGAACCCCCCGATCAACGACATACTTCACTTGTGCAACAGTGTCAGTCACCTCCTGTTAATGTCCCCGGGCCTACGGCTCCCGAGAGGGATTCACCGGCAGGTTGTTGTGCCCGGCGACTTATTGTTCATTCAGTACTAAGTTAGCCAAGTGGTGTTATTACTACATCTCCAAAAGTCGCCGACAACAGCGTAGTCCTCGAGTATTGCTCCCTCCTCAAGTGGTCAGGCTTCGGGGGTCGTCGATGTCACAACACTCTTGGACCCGTGGGCTATGACTTTCTCAGCTTCTTCTTGCCTCGCTTTCCTCCTGCTTCACCTGGGCAGCTGCGGTTATAGTGCTTGCGCCATTGCAAGCCAGTCTCTTCTTCTCGCTTGCCCCTTCCAGCTTCCCTTCCAGTCGCACATGCTCGCAACCACAACACCACCAACTGCATCCACGTCCACGTCCACGTCCACGGCGACACACTGTCACCAAAACATGACTTCCCAGATAGTTTACGATGCTCTCGTCATAGGCGGTGGCCCAGCTGGTCTCTCCGCCTCCCTCGCTCTCGCTCGCGTCTGCCGTACCTCCCTCCTCTTCGACTCTGGCTCCTACCGTAACGTCGGGTCCAAAGCAATGCACACCTTCCTCTCCCGCGATGGTATCCCCCCGGACGAGTTCCGTGCTATCGCACGCGCCCAAATTCTTGAGAAATACAGCGCTCAAGTGACTTTCAGGCAGACCAAGGTTGTGAAGGCTGTTAAAAAGGAGATTCTGGAGGGATACAAGGGGTTTGAGCTTACGGATCAGGAGGGGGTGGTTTGGAGGGGGAGGAAGCTGGTGTTGGCTACTGGAACTGAAGATTTGTTACCTACGGATATTGAGGGGTATGAAGCGAATTGGCCGGCTCACATGTAAGTTCTAGCTCAAAATTTCGTCCTAAACCCTAGATCTAGACTCTGATTAAACTTTTCAGCTACCAATGTCCCTTTTGCGATGGCTACGAACAACAATCCCACCCGGTCGGCCTCCTCACCTTCCCCAACCCGTCCTACGCCCACTTCGCTCTAATGGCCCTCCCTTTCAACCGCACCACGCCCCTGACAATTTACTCCAATGGACCTCTTCCCACCGACGCCCCTACGCAATCCGCCCTCAAAAAGGTTCTCGCCACCGGCATAACCCTCGATACACGTCCCATCGTCCGTCTTATTAACAATGGAGAAGGTCCCGAGAACGGAATTACGCTCCACTTCGAAACAGGCGACCCGGTTAGATTGGGAATGCTACTTCATAGGCCCGCGACAAGAAATAGAGGGTATGAGTTGATTGAGCAACTTGGGTTGGATACGAAGCCGAATGGGGATGTGGTAGCTGATCCGATGATGTTGCAGGGGAGTGTGGAAGGGGTAATTGTCGCGGGGGACACGCAGGAGTCCATCAAACAGGCTATCATGGCTGCTGGTAATGGTGGGTCTTCCCTTCATATTTCGCAAAACCTTGAAATCCCGTCTTACCTTTGCTTGGATGGCCCTTGGGTTGGTGTGCTAATAAGTGATACATCAACAGGTGTGCGCGCCGGAGCGGTAATCACATTCCAGCTAGCTGATGAAGAAGGAAACAGAGCTTTAGCTGCTTTGGAAAAATCGGAGAAGCAGCAGGAGGTCGACACAGCAAACGCAGGATCAAGCCGTGCGACCGCGGGCTCGGAGACGGAGCAAAAAGAGAAAATGTGAAGTGTTCATCACAGGCTCAAATTAGCTGGCAAGGGATATGAAAACGAGTTGTTATGGGATCGTTCGCTAAAGCTGAGGGAGCTCAACTTTTTTTTCAATCGAGATAGAAAATGAACCAATTTGCACAGGGTTCTTAAATGTACATATAGCTAGCTTCAAACACGGAAATTTGCTGGCTATCTCCAGGTTTTTAAGTGCTATCACCTCGCATGCTGAGTATCAAGATCTGAAGAAAGCGGCAAACCGGTAAGCTTCACGACTACGGCACTAAAGAAGCACTTATTGAAAACTGGTGAATAATCATTTAAGGGTGAAAGCAAATGCTTTGTATTAATCAAGGCTAAAAAGCTGGAAAACATATTACCCACATGAAATGACGGGGGCACAACAATAACTTGCTTGGTAGCTACTTATTACTCGCCGCGAATTTAGCTAGCTCATTATGTTGTATGAATGTCTCCCCGGGGATTGGCAACTCCATTCTGCTGCAAAATCACTCATTATATAATGGGGATGTAGCAAGATGTAGCATTATGAATGAGAAAAAAAGGCAGCCAGACCCCCAGAAACCACATTCTTTTATGCATGAAATATCAAGCCCGATCTACAAAGTAGAAGCGACGGTGTCAACTTCTCCACGCGAGGAATGGTACATCTTGAAGTAGAGACCCTGTTTAGCCATGAGATCGCTGTGAGAGCCTTGTTCCACTATTTTACCTCCTGCCATGAAAGATATGACATCTGCGTTTCTGATAGTATTGAGGCGCTAGAAAAGTTAGCTAGCCAGTTCTTGTCTCTTGCTAGAGCAGGCGGGAAGGCAACGAGGAACTCACGTGAGTAACCATAATCACAGTTCTTCCTTTCTGAATTCTCTGAAGCGTTTCGTTGACGAGCTGACCACAATATGTCAGTTACTGCAAAGCATATTTTGAGCGTTAGATTACATACTTGTTCAGACTCAGCATCAAGGGCACTGGTGGGCTCATCAAGAAGCAGGATCTCGGGGTTGCGAATCAGTGCTCGTGCAATAGCTACTCGTTGTTTTTGCCCTCCAGAAAGAGCGATACCCTTGGAACCGATGTCGGTATTGTAACCTTCCGGGAGTGATGAAACAAATTCCGTTAAATTGGCTGCGTTACCTGCTTGGATCAGATCTTCCTCGCGGATTTGACTTTCGTCGACGCCGAGAAGTATATTATCACGAATTGAGCCTGTTCATTTGTTAGAGAGGACTGCTTTTCAAAGGTTAAGTTGAGGTTACCCCTATATAAGATTGGTTCCTGAGTTACAATTGAGAGTCTCTTCCGGTACTCATCTATGTTATGGGCTAAAATTGATTTGCCAAAAACATTCAAACCTCCAGATTTAACATCGTAGAAACGTTCCAATAGGGCTAGTAAAGTAGACTTTCCGGATCCGGAAGTTCCTACAATACCCACCGTCTGCCCATGGAAGATTTGAAGCGAGAGCTCTTTCAATATTGGCATTTCTGGTCGGGTTGGATAAGTGAAGGAGACGTTTTGGAAATCCACAACTGCGTCGGTCGCGTTTTCTTTCTCTTTAGCAGTAGAGTGGTCTTGAATCTCATTTTCACGGACTTGCTGGCGGATACCGAGGATATTGCTGGCTGCAATCTTTGCTTTGCCAATATCTAGAACAGTGTCAAGAGGTGTAGCCTTCCCTTTACTCATGAAAACTTACTGGATGAGAAGCCAAAAAGAGCACCAGCAGCCTGTCCACCAACGATAACGGAAATGAATACCGTGAAGAATCTAGCGGTTGTTGTCTCCCCATCACTTAGCAATTTACCTCCATACCAGAAAGCCAATGCTGCCGCCAGAAGCTCAACACTCTCCGAGAAAGCAAAGAATAACATAATGATGGCTGTTTGTCGGTAAAGCTTCTTGATAGTTGACGAGAGATATTGTTCATAAGACTGGCGCACTGTATCTTCCATTGTGAAAGCCTTGACAGTACGGATTGAAGAAAGGGCATCTGAAACGAAATGGGCGCTGTCCTCGAAGATCTTTGAAGTTGCTTCCGCGAGCGATGAGTCCAGCTTCATTCGTATGAAACCTGCAGAAAATACAAGCGGCATGGCGCCAAAGATAGCCACCAACGCAAACTTCCAAGAGAATGCCAACGCAATAATGCTGCTGCTTACAAGACTCACAAAGATCGATATCAAGAGGCCCATGTTCACTGAAATGAGCTCTTGTAGGTTTGCAGGGTCAGAAGACAATCGTGAAACGAGAGCTCCGGATGCCATACGATCAAAGAACTCCATACGTTGGAGAAGGATGGCGCGGAAGTACTCGAGACGGTAGAATCTAGTGAGGCGAATACTAAGAAGGGTCATAAAAAAACCTAAGACAGCGTAAGATAGGAGAGCACCGATACCAACGACGAAAAACATCAGAGCCCAAAAATTGGCGCGCGATGTCAACTTTGAGGCCGGTCCTTGAAAAGTCTCGAGAACGCGCCCCAGGAGAATAGCTTGGACTGGAAATATCTGTGCTGTGATGACACAAGCGATGACACCAATTGAAAATATCGGCAAGAAGCGCTTTTGTTCTAAGCCTATCGTCCAGAGATTGACGAATAAGTTACGCTTACGGATTTCAGGAATCTCGGTAAGCTGTGTCAAAGAATCCGCACTGGGGGTATAAACATCGGCCAGAGACAACTCTTGAGTTGTTGGTATTTCAATTGCTCCAGAAACTTGCTCCTCTGCCTCATTACGGGTCTGAGTATCGTATAATCGCTTGTAAAGCCCAGCAGCAGCCATGAGGTCTTCATGGGTTCCTTGTTCAGCAACCTCGCCTCCCCTTAATACCACAATTCGGTCGGCTCGTTTCGCGGTCAGAATTTTATGGGAGATAAACAATGTAGTTCGGTTATGAGAGGCAGCCATGAGTGACTCAATGACGGTTGAGTTCTCGCCGTCGAGCGCACTTGTAGCTTCATCCATCAACAGGATAGGACGTCGGCCGATCAGAGCTCGTGCAATAGCAATTCGTTGCTTCTGGCCACCGGAGATAAGTGATCCCTGATCACCTACGACAGTATCAAACTCCTACTAACTGTTAGCTGAAGCTTCGAGAAGAAAAGAATTCTGGTACAGAGGAGGTTTACTGACCTTGGGGAGTTTACAAATGAATTCGTACGCCCTTGACTCGCGACAGGCCTCTTCAACAAGCTTCAACTTTTGTTCATACGATGCATGTTCTTCTGCCGTACCAACAAGTCCGTAAGCGATATTATCAAATATAGAAGCATTGAAAAGCTGTGGTTCCTGTTGCACAAGTGCAATTTGACTTCTTAACCATTTAATGTCGACTTTGGAGATATCTTGGCCGTCTAAGAGAACGATACCGGAGGTCGGCTCATACCACCGCTCGAGAAGAGATATGAGAGTGCTTTTTCCTGCACCAGATGAACCAATTACCGCTGTAGACGTGCCTCTCGCAAACTTAAGGTTGACATTTGAAAGGACTTTGCGGTCATGGCGAGACTGGTAGTTGAATGATAAGTTGCGGATTTCGATATTCCCACCACTGGCCCCAAGTCTAGAATCCTCTACGTTTGTGAACTCGTTATTTTCATCCGTCCCATCTTCAAGAAGAGTAAAAATAACCCCAGATGCTGCGACTGCCTTGATTATACTAGGCATATTTGGACCAAGAGCCATAATCGCTCCTAATCCTATTAACATAGCAAAGAATACCCTAGAAATTGTAAGCAATATGAACAGTCGTGATAGAATGGGAAACGAACGCAAGAATCTTCCCTGGATCTGAGATCTTGCCATGTTTAAAAAGATAGGCACCTAACAAGAAGCCAATACACCAGCCAGTAAACATGAAAAAGTACTGGCAGGCGAACATCAATCCAACTAATGGACCTCTTTTCTTGCTATCCTTCTCCGCCTGTTCCAATATGTTGTCGTACTTTGTCAAGAACTTGTTTATTGCTCCAAAGGCTACAACAGTTTTGATACTTCCAAGAACATCCTCAGCAATGGCGCTGCAGTCTGCGTAGCGTTTGAGAAGTGCGGCCTCTATCTTTTGATCGCTGCCAACGACGACACCGATCAAAGCAAGTGTCAAGAAGACAAGACCCACCATAACGAGAGTCAGTTGCCATGATTGTGTAAAGGCAACGGCAAAGGCAGCTAGAAGCATCGAAAATGCTTGAATCATGATTCCTAGCCGCTCCGAGAATGCTATTTGAATTGCATTGCACTCCGAAGTGATCGTATTTGACAGGCTGTGTGTTTGAGCATCGTGGTCAGCGACACTGCGGTTGAGGATTCGGCGTAGGCACTAAAATATCAAGGATAAACGTTAGTGCTAGAAAATTCTTTATCCGAGCAGATTGAAGGGACTAACGTACCGCAATACGTAGGACTTGCACCATACGATTTGCTGCGAAGGTGAATCCAAAGCTCCAGATATATACGAGCTGCAATATCGTCCAAGTTAGTTTCGTGATCAAGTAAAGTGAACTAACATTCAGCCATACCGTAAACTTTCCAATAAATAAGTACACAAACCACAGACTAATTTACTAGTTAGAATTGAGCAGTGCATAACATCATTGGGCTGGGACTTGCGCGTTTTTTTTCACCGATTGCATAAATTCGTGCGAAGACTGCTGATTGCCCTCGCTCCCAAAGTCAGTGAAATTGGCAGTCAACCGACCCAGGACGAGAGCCATCAATGGCATGGCTGAAATGTGGATTAGCTATGGATGGACCTTACATACGCAGGACTGTCGAGAATCCACTCACCAGCTCCAGAGCAGAGAGCCGCGAAGACACAAACAATCTGGATTGTCCGATCGATGACCGTGGCAAAGTTGAGGGTTCGCATCAACACCCCAAAACCGCCTTTAGGAGTTTCATCTTGCTCTTCTTGTTTGACTTCACCAGTCACGCCATCCAGGTCTGGTTCCTTCTCCGGCAGGTTCACCATGGTTGATTGAAGACAACCAGCATGGAAGGGCAGGATAAGATGAGATGTCAATTGAAGAACAACGCGTGCTGGAAAGGCGAGGTTGTGTCCCGTTCCCGGCGCTATGTCAATAGAGAATAGGAGCAGGAGTGACTTTGGTAGCTAGACCAATTAAGCTATTCCTTTTGTTCTTGAGTATTTGCACCCAATGGAAGCGGTCGTTGGTAACGATTGTTGAAGATGAAAACAGCTGGGATTGTAGTTGGGAGGTGCCACGAATCGGCAATCAAGAGAGGTTGTCGGTTGGCGACGTGTGTAACAGAGCCAGTCCACCAGAAGGGCAATAAGTCTTGGCGAATCACAGGACGGAGAATGCGCGTTGCTGATGCCCTCCTGTCTTGGTAATACAAGTTTCATCACATTCGCGTCGTGCGAATTATTCCAAAGTAGAAAAATCACTCAAGAACGATCTCTGGGGCAAGAATTCTTTGGTTTCTGCAGCAGTTTCTAGATAGTGGGTTTTCTTGCAGGTGCTCCCGGCACACTCACACTCTACTACCTGTCACAATTGGGGTTCATAATTCTATGAAAATCAAACGAATTCGTACCAATGACCGGTGATGTTTACTAACCGGTGATGTTTACTAAAAATGCAGAGACTCGCTAACATACTTGACAAATCTCAGGATAGCCCGTGGTGAGTGACTAGTTTGGCATATCAGCTGCTGATCACTTTCTTGTATGTTGAATTCTGGCAACTCTCTCGTCTTTTATTTCCAACATGTAGACCCACGAGAAGCTAATTACACCCAACACCTATTCCCGCTTCTTCATCACTATCTTTGCCTGATATTGAGGTAAAACTTGCCCGGGCATAAATATATTTTCTGGCTTTTCTTTCTGTCCATTTGCAAACTCGATATCGTACCTCATCAATATCTTCGCGAACAGAATCTGGGTCATTCTGATACCGAGATATCTACCAGGACATATTTGCGAACCGTATCCATAAGCTAGAAACTTGTTGCTCGCGGTTGTAGCTCGGGTGGTGACGGTCTTGGTTTCCTTGTCGTAGAATCGGTAGGGATTGAACTCGCTTGCCTTTTCGTAATTGTCCTCATCGTTGTGGATCAGCCATGCTGGACTTGAGATTATGTTCCCAGGACGTAGGCTCAAACCCGATTTCAGCTTCATGGGCTTCATCACTGACCGTGTAACGCTGACTGTGTGAGCGTAAGTGAGGTACAACTTGAGTAGCCTTGCACGGGACTAGCGAGAGCGTATTGAACTTACACAAGGTTGGACCATCGACACGTAGAGTTTCACGCGTAAAGCTCTCTAATATCGGTAGTGAACTCATCATTGCCTGGCTTGACCAGTCACCGTCATGTATGTCCAATGCAGTAGCAATTTCTCTCCGTAGTGCCTCCGTAAGCTCCTTGTCCGCAATCGACTCAAAGAGGAGCTGTGTCACGAGGCAGGCGACTGGTCCGGCACTGTCGAATCCAGTGAAGATGACTTCATCCGAAAAGATATCAATTTGACGCTCTTCTTCGGCTTTGTCCTTGTTTAAACCGTCGCGTTTTAGTGTTCCTCTCTCCTCTTTAACATCAAGCATAGCTCTGAGTAGAGTGTATTCCTCAGATATCGTGTTGTCTCTTCGCCATGCATGCAGAACTTCTCGAACCTTAGGAACAATGTGATATTTCAACTTCTTGATGCACGATCGAACTCCGAATCCTTGGGGAGACAGGTACCAAAATAATCTTCGTAGCGGAGCTGGCACCCAAAAGTATAGGTGGACGAAATTGGGTACATTAAGACAATAATTCTCGATCTCCTTCATGTATTCGGGGTTCCCCGAGAATTCAGGTCCAATGAGGAATGATGCAGCTACAACATGAACCAGATGCCAAATAGTGAGGAATGCAGGGAAAGATTCTTCATCTACAGACGCTTCTCAACATTTCCATTGTCAAGGAGTGTAATCGAAGATCATTAACGTACCTTTGGCAAAACCGTCGAGCACTTTAGGAATACTTTCATCGCCTTGCTTTACTATGGCTTTTTGAAGTTGATCTGAAAATGTCAACTCAAAAATTAATTGATAAGTTAATAGAGAAACCAACTCATGTTCTTGTTCACAGACTGCCGTACGGCGTCCACGTGGCTGCGTCCCAGAATGTTGGTATGCAACTTGAAGTGATAATTCTATATAAATTAGCGACAACAAGCAGAATAATATTTTCGTGCATTCACTGACGTCCTCCACAGCTTGCAGGAAGCTTAATTTATCTATGTCAACATTTTTGACCTCATCGCACACCCCGGGCGGTACTACAAGGATAAAGTTGTCGTGCTGGCCCCAGTAAGCGAAGGGTTTAGACTTCTTGCTGAACTATCTCCCATTAGCCATGAATCCCATCGGATTACTATTCTTCCTACTGATTGATATCCACGCTGAAGGACTCCTCGAAGGTTAACTTCATTCTCGGTCCATCGCAGACGTCTCCATAGGTATGGCGCATCTCCAACAATAGCTACGTTGCCCAGGCGCTTCCTCTGTCTCTGGTAGTTGAGATAGTCAAGTAATAGTATTATGAGAACTGGTATCAATATAGTAAGACCAATGCTGACCAAAGGCAAACCCATCAAAGCTTCCGCCGCAACGTAAGTGGTGAAATCAGTTAATCGAATCGACATCGCAAGCGAAAGGTTGGCTTCTTTAGTAGAACTTGTGAGAATACCATATAGACTAAGATTTCGGATCTGTCATAACAAGACATGAAAAGTGAAGCCTCGAACCTTTGTTCTCGAGATTCGGTAATCAATTGTCTAGCTGTAAATTGCTCGGTTACCGACAGAATAAGCCATCTATCTGGAAATTGTAGCATGACACGAAAATTTGGATTTTCATATCCTTCGTTAGATGGATTCGAGTACAGATGTGCATATGCTTTATTCAACAGAATGCGACGAAGCACGTATATCTTTCTGTTCTAACGGCAGCACAATTTGAAGCATTTGCGGAAGGTCACGTGGAAGACCCTCCTCTTTTCCCTGGCCCAACTTTGATTGAAACTACTAGGTACGTATATATCGGTAGCGGCATTACTGAACATTCTTACGTTCTACACCATCGAAAGTAGAGGCAAGACACAAGTTTCGTGTATTTGAATGTGCATGACTTTTCTTCTCAAAGCTAAGTCTCGTGGTTCAGGAAAATGGCACACTGACTTGGCATGAAGTGTGGGCGACGCCGAACGACTTATATTTGAAGAGCAGCATCACCCATGGCGTATTTGGGAATCTTCAGGCATTGTTCTAATTTTAATAAATCCATGTAAGATGCATATATTTGATTTTGCCTAAAGATAAGCCACTGCCTCTCCATTCGCCAGCCCTAGATGGCGTCACCCGTCGATAAAATGAGGTATTGTGGCACTATCACAATTTATAAAAGGCTCATAAGTGCTTCGAGTTCCATAGCTCTACCCATCCTATAATTGTTCTCAACCCTCGAGAAATATCCCCCAAGAGCAAAGATGCCGGCTTTGCAAAACAGTCCTCGCTAATGCCATTCACAAGCTTTTCTCCTTCTTCTACCAACACCACCAACTTATAAAACCGGGCTTGCAAGACCTTCCGCAGAAAGCGAAACCGTGCTTTTGGTGTGACTTTGAAATTGCCGATGTATAAAATGGCGCCATCTTGCAGGCTACTCGGCTGCCGCGCTGCTTCATCCGCGGAACCTGGGCGATGGGGGCTTTGGGAAAGGGCCCTCGCTTGATTTCCAATATTCATCTGCCTTGGGGCAGTGCGTCGCAACACAAATTCACTGTGTGCTGTCTTCTGGAGGAGATCAAGCATCATCCGGACACTGACCAAAGCCAGCAAATGCACAGTACTATCAAGGCGACAGTTCTTGCACCTGTGAATCCTAGCAAGAGATTCCTCGACTTCGCTCTCCATTATCAGTGCGTTATCGATTGGGATGGATCGTGTCTTCTGTTGCTCTGTTTTTAATGATCCAATGCATTTTAATATCGTCGCAATACAATTACAATGAGCCTGCCTTTGATCTCCAGGAGGCATCAGTGTTGCATTCCGCGAGGGGTTGGATGAAACACTTGAGCAGTTGTCTTGAGATGAGCTACTGCCCATGTCTGAAAGGAAGTCAAATGTAAAGTCAAAAGGCTGGCTGGAAGAGGCTGTGTTGCTTTGACCCGACAGAGACGCGGCTCGAGAAAATTGCCCGGATCCATCGTTGTTATTGGAACCAACTAGCAGCTGTTGTTGCATCGGTGAGTGTGAGCCGATCGATTCGAATAGTGTAGACTTCTGGCTCGGGAGAGACACTCCACTTGGGAGGAGAGCTTGTGGCTCAAAGAAGTCTGCAGAAGGCGACAAGCCATCCAAAAAGCCAGAAATATCGTCCAGTTCCATAGGGGTACAGTTGAGTAAGAAGTCCAATTCTCCAGGAGCACTAGATGGACTCGTCATCGGGTGCATGATATTATCATCAACAATTTTTCTTGCATTTGCAGACGAGTTTCCGTGTACATTTGAATTGCCATCTGTATCAGCATCTGTGTTTGCGTTTGCAGGCTCAATATCACCCACTGTTGGCATCCAAGCACCCGGAATTTGATTCAGGTCTGTCAAAGTCACTGGGAGTCCGCTTGCCCTAGTTTCCCCCATTTGATTTCCTGCAACAGCTATAGCCGTCTCAGAATCAGTAAACCCGGCGATTGGTGTCGTAGATTTGGACCGAACCCTGTCTTGCGATGTGATATACTCCTCCCTACAAGCGGAGTCTTTCGAGATACCATCCTTTGCTCTGGGACGCCCCATACGGCGGGATAGGCTATACACACAATTCACTCTCTGGTTAGAGCATCTGCGACATGAGGGCTTCTCGTGGCCACACTTGACCTTCGCCGTCTGACAAGAATCACATGATGTTCGTAATTTTGCTTTGGTCCCCATTCCTGAAGGTCCTACTCTTGCCCGACTATGGGAGTCCATTAGTTAGTTGCTAAGAGTTAGTTGCTAAGAGTTAGTTGATGTCGAGAAGATGGATCACAACCTGCAATGTGGTGGGCAGATTGCTGCCGCTGCACAGCCCGATCAAAACTTTGAGAGTTTGTCTATGGGGACAACGATCCTAAGCGAATGGTTTTTTCGGTATATGTCGGAGCAACGTTTACCATTTCGCCTGTTTTTTTTCCATGTGTTTGGCTAAGTTCAGCCGCCTTAGAATTTCGGTCGACAATGTTAAAACGGCGTGTGTACCTTTGATGCATGCGCTGTTATCCTTATGACGACCCCATCTTCAACAGCCTAAAACGTGTGCGCCGGGCACCAAACCCAAAACAGCAAGTGTGAGGGACAAGTGCAAATAGGTGGCTGTTGTAGTCGATTGATAATTCGACAGGCATTCTGGTCATTTTTCAGCTCCATCTGCGCTTTGCCCGTTATTGGCCTTTCTCGGAGAAAGTGTTCTTCTCGGAGAAAGTGTTACTCTCGGGGACCGACTGTTTACCAAGCGTAACAAAATATGTATGTTCTTCCCAAAAGCATCAGTTCATTCCGCGGCCGCCCTGCAGGGGGCTTTAGTAGCTGCAAGAGCATTTGTGGTGTAGGGCGATGTTACTTTGTAAGCCCCAGGCACCTATAATGGCAGTAAGGAGACGGGCGCCTCAGTATCACTTTTGTATAACTACAACATAGTCATGCCACACCCAATACTGCCGTAGAACTCATACCACTTGTCAACAGCGGTGAGCAAAACCGGGCAGACTTTGATGTAGGCTTACGCCAAATCTACTTGCCTCATACCACTGCAGATCCCCTCCATTAGAAGTCCGAAGTCTTGCAGTAGTGCTGTAATACAACTTACATATAATTTATATCTAGCGCATCTACAGGAAGTGATCCCAATGGCTCTTATACTCCTAATCCCTATCAGACCCACCATTCAAATAGTACGAAGTAACGTTTCAAGGGTTTGTTCAGGTCTTGGCGCTTAGTTGTTCTGACTACTAGAAGCTATTTCTGCACTTGAATTATATAGATAAAAATTGAGCTTTCGTATAAGGGAGTCGTAATCATAGAAAGCTAAAAGGACATGGCATCTGGACTTTTGGATGCAGACCTTTTACCCTGAAGCTATTAAGCAACCCATGTACATACAAACTTCGGTGGACATGTGCAGAAATGCTCACTGAAAAGCTCCATCAAGCTGCAACAAACCAATCAACTTCGCTAGTTTATCAAGACAGCGACAAAGTAATGCATCATCTTGTACCAGGTACTGTTCTCCAGCCTCTTCCAAGAGCCTATCCACTACCAACTTCCATTCCTGTATCTTTTCATTGAGGTCCGAGCACGCATCCACCAACACCATTTCTACGAGAATTCGCGCCTCCGATCCTCTGATAAATAATTCCCCAAGCTTCATCTCGCGAGAGACAATCTGGCAACCTGGAGACTGTTGTGTGGCTAGTGTTGTTAACCCACTCATCTGGTGACCCTGTTGTGAGGAAGGATGCGTTGGAAGGAAGTCTGCGTCGGCCACAAATCGTATTTTCGTTGTGCTCGAGTTAGAAGATGCACTCAAGTAAGCGGCTTCATAGAAGCCAACAATCCGAGAGGTAATATGAGATAACAAATTCGTCGTGCGTTTTGTTGTGATACAGTTCTCGCAGTTGATGGCTATTTTGAGATGTCGAATTAACTCAGAGCCGATCTGAAGTATATTATCGAAGGGAAGCGTGTCCTGGTTCAAACAGACAGCAATCCTCTGAAGGCTATTGATGGGGCAATCGCAGTGACTTCGTTGCATGTTCGTTCAATTTCGATGTGTAAACTTTCCTGAATTCTGAAATCCGGTCGCCTCTTATTAGTTTGTGAAAGATTATTTCTAGCGAGGCCATAAATCTAGAAAACCTCACCTTTCTGCACAGATCTCTTTTAGCCTCATATTCATGTCGTGCTATACACCATCCTGTGGTGACCTCGTGGACTGGAAAATAATTGACAAATGGTGCATGTTAGGTCGAAGACCATTGGTAGAACGGCAAGTTTGGAGTATGGCACAGACGTACGATGGTTGAGCATCCGAGAGTTGACTCTTCGCTTCCGAATATGATATTCCCACTGAAATGGAGCTCAGAAATGTACCATATAGTCGGTGACCGACACAAGGGAAACTTGGCTTCAGCTCTATAATTAAAAATGGCACAAAAGGTCTGATCCTACACTATTACTTTACAGTGGCAAACCTCTCTAACTGTAAAATATCATACAGTCACCAAGATGCCTATCAGCAAGTTTTCCGCTAGGTCTCTTGACCAGGACGTCCCAGATAAGCCCCTTGTCTTCATTGTCACTGGCCGCTATCAGAATTGGATTAAACCACTTATCTTACTCAATTGTCTTGGTATTGACTACGACACTGCTTGTATCGATGGACCTACAACGAGAACTGAATGGTACACAAAGATACATCCGCAGAGATATGTTCCCGCTGTGATCGACTGTGAAGAAGATACTCGCGTTGTCGCGTGGGACAGCTCCCAAATACTTCAATACTTCGCCAACAAGTATGATAGAAACGGGCTGTGGAATGGTGCGACTCCAAAGGAGCAGTTGGAGATCGGGAATTGGCTCACTTTTGAAACCGCATCTCTTGGGTATACCTATTTCTCGAACAGGGTATATTCCTGAAATTCTAACTTTTGAAGGCCAACCGCAAAGTACTGGGTATGGTATGAGATCCGCAAAGTGCCAGAAGACAAGAATCCTAAGGCTCAAGAGAAGTGAGATCCAGCACCATTGCTACTTCTCAAGAAAAAGAGACCGCTAACAGTCCCACAGGATGCTTGTTGACCTGAAGGTCCAATATAGCATTCTTGATAGACACCTGGCTCAGCCAGGTCAGGGGTGGATCGGACTCAAAGATCGACCAACCATTGCAGATATCTCTATCTACCCGTTTGCTGACGATCCAACTATGGAACGCATGAAGATTAATAAGAACGATTATCCGGCATTGAAGGCATGGGGTGAAAAGTTTTCTGAGCTTCAGGGAGTGGTTAAGGCTTATGCTGAAATGGATTCGCACAAGGAAATTGAAATCGAGGCGTAAGTAGATGGTTGTTATATCTAGAGGCTGTTCAACGGAATTACGAAAATATCAGTCATCTGTTAAGAAAATATTGAATCGTAATCTAAGCTCTAAACATGCATACTTAGTGTGAATTTTTGAATATTTCTGTGGGTGACAGTTCAATAAGTACCCGAAAGCCGTGGTTGTTGTCTACTAAACGTCAAGACCCATTATATAATTCCTGCTATTCCACATAACTTTCCCCGTTCACTTAGACCTTGTATTCCGTTACCTGGCAACTATTTTCTCAATCAAAATAATATTAAGCAGTAACGCGGAAACTTCTTCTCCTACTTATCAAAATGAGCCCTCTCAGTGATAATCTTATTAGAGCAAAGCAACTGTTGGTAGATGTGCCACTAATAGGTATGTATTTGCTTATGCGAATTCATTCATCTGTCCGTATTGGCTCATTGCTACACAGATGGACATAATGACTTCCCATTTATGATTCGTGGGTGGCACCTTGGTAGAATTGGCGATCCAAAGGTCGATGCAAACGATATGCCTATTGCTCATACGGACTTTACACGCTTGCGTGAAGGTTGTGTCGGGGGAGTATTTTGGAGCGCCTACGTGCCTTGGTGAGAGAAACTCCCTATTATTTTTTCGCTACCAACCACTAACTCTCACTTACTCTTACTGGTGCTAATCAAAGACGATAGTCCGGAGGCCAACGCGAGGAACGACTTTTCTACTTGCAATCACCACGAGACCCTGAGAGCTACTTTGCAGCAGATTGACATTATCTATACTCTCGCGGAAAGATATTCACAACACATCGGTCTCGCTCGTACGTCTACAGAAGTATGGGAGGTCTTCCGTTCCGGACGAGTAGCGGGCTTGATTGGAGTCGAAGGCTTACATCAGATTGCCAACAGTGCAAGCGCTCTGAGGACTTTCCATCGATTAGGTGTTCGTTACATGACGTTGACCCACGATAGCAACAATTTTTATGCTGATGCAACGGTAAGCTGTGATTTAACATTCGAAATCCCAATATTATTAAGTCGGTGGCCAGCTGACTAGGATTCGTGCGGCGTAGAACTCCTCTGAGCCCATTCACGGTGGGCTGTCAGAACACGGCGTTGCAATGATTAAGGAGATGAATCGTATAGGAATGTAAGATTATCATTAAGCTTGATCTATGGACATCTAGCATCGACCTGGCTAATTCCCATAGGATTGTTGATCTCTCGCACACATCAGTGGCAACCCAAAAGCAAGTTCTCGCCGTTTCCAAAGCCCCAGTCATCTTCTCACATTCTTCTTGGTATGTAACACAATTAATTTACCATTTAGAAGATCACCGACTAAATTGAACAAGTTCTGCATTAACCAAGCATCCACGCAATAGCCCGGATAAGGTGCTGGACATGTTGAAAGTCAATAATGGAGTTTTCATGATTTCGTTTATACGAAAACTGACTGACCCAGATCAGCCAACTCTCAACAGAGTAGTAGATCATATCCAACATGTGGGGGAAAGGATAGGCTATCAACATGTTGGAATTGGCTCTGATTTTGATGGAGTTATGGAAACAACGCAGGGCCTCGAGGACGTCTCAAGGTTTCCGTTTCTCGTTGCCGAGCTTCTGAGACGAGGAGTACCCGAAAAGTTGGTTCGAGATATAGTCGGGCCCAACGTACTCCGAGTCTTGGATGCAGTGGAAGGAGTATCCGCAAGAATGATAAAGGGAAAGGAGGAGATACTTCAAGATGTTATTGAGCCCATATGGGATGAGAAAATACGGAATGAGGTCAAGCAAGTACGGGGTATTCTTGATTGATAATTAGAGTGGAGTGATTTTGGAGTTGAAATTGTCTTTGAGATTTCATATGCAGCAAGGCTCTCAGATATAATGTCGATCAATCACTCCGTATCCAATACAATTTCCCACCATCGCCTTCTCCAAATACATGCCGATGAACGTGGTCATGATAGCACCACATTGCTTGATATAACCAGATGATAATGAACGCGATAAAAGCTGGGCAATTTCCATTCGCGTCAACATTCCAGGTCGTTAGACGAACAAGTCTTTTGAGAAAAGGTCTCCAGCCTTTTTCAAAAACGATTTGCCCATATGTTCGATGGGACCCCTCGAGTTTGTGGTATCTGGGAAACTTTTCTAAGTAATCGATGTATTTAGGAGGCAGACGATTCTCTTTTGCGCCATGTAGGAAGAGATCCTATTTCTGCGTCAGCTTTCTTGCCCTGCGATTGAATTGGCAATAGTTGGGGTTGTTTCAAGCTTACCATATAACGAGCACTAGGGGTACCGTTGGGTCTTTGCGGCCATTTTGCCTTCAATGTATATGCAGTAAACTTTTCTCCAGTATTCTGCCTTCTTTCGTCCAGAACGAAGGCTTCTACTTGAACAATGTCGTACACGACGCCACTGCCTTCGGTTATAAGCAAACGATGAAAATCAGATGGAGTCAATAGGTGTGCAATGCCACAGATAGACGGAACCTGGAAGCAAGTCTTGCCATGGATTACCTGAAGTCCTCCATTACCACCGTCTGGAAACTCCTCGATACTCGCATAACAAGGCTCTGAATATGGAATCCCAAATATATCGAATGTTACGTAATGTGTTGGGACATTAACAACTTTAGTGGCTACCGGCGTAATATTTCGATCGTTAATAGAGCTGGCCTTCATATTTGAGCCATATCCAAGATACCACATTGGCTCATCGCCCAATGTCTCGATTTTCCACATCGAAATCTTCTTTTCGGTAGCCATGGCTTGAGCAACTTCCTGGTTCTGTTGATCTTTGTTTAATTCAACTAGTGGACATTTTTATGTTAATATCAAGCTTAAGATAATGATATTAGCAAAGAAATGACCGGTAGTGCTCGGTTTCCGACAGAAAGGAAAAGTACGTCACATGACTCATACACGATAACGCTTGAACGACGATACCAGTTTCTTCCTACGGTCCTTACAACAGATATGATTTTCATATTGAATGGCAAGACAAGTCTGGCTATATGTTCTGATTCAGGGATGGAAAACTTAATGTGGCCAAGCCCGACTATGTCGTAACCACCAGTTTCGCCAAATTTGACATGTGAAGATAATTATCACCTCAATAACCCTAATTACATTAGTTCCTGCGACCTTATAACATCCCAGCCTGAAGCGGGTGTAGATGTAGGTGTTTTCAGATAACACAAGTTGTGAAAAGGTTTTAGGTACGATCTGATTCCTAACTATTAGCTGTGAGATGACCTTTGCTATCATACTTAAGTTAGAGTTCAAAGCTTCTGACAAATTCCCTTCTCAATTTCTTTCATTACTCATAAGCTATAAGTCTGATAAGCCCGACACGTAGTACTTCTCCATGTACAAAACAACATGTTCCGCAAGCTTCAACGGGGTTTGAGCCACAAATATTTCTCGCAAAGGAATGTCAAGGCACACTTTTCGCAACCTATAGCGTAGTGCAACGACTGCCGTAGAATCTGCCCCAGTGGAAAAAAAAGAGACATCAGGAGACAATATCTCGCCATTCGTCAAGCAAGTAGCCATCTGGCTCTGGATCATATTTGTCATTTCTTCCACAGAAAGCAAGTGCTCGACGTTTTTGGAAGATTCCAAGCACGGGTGGTAGCTTAGAATTGGACTTGGACTTTCATCGCTCAAGTCTGCTAACGGTGGATCACCAAGGCGTGCTTTTAAATCACAGATTGAGCATTCATCTCCAATTGCGCTCAGGACGATCTCCAATGCGTCTTCCAGCTCGGCAATAGTAACTGGAAGGAAGTAATTAGTATCATGTTCTATATGTAGTGACCATCGATCCGAGTCCAGCTCAAACCACTCCAACATGAGAGGGAATTTTGATCCACCAGCAAATTCTGAAGATGATGAAATTTCACAATTTGGCAATTGTAGCCAGTTTTCTAGGCCTGCGCCACGAGGGTGGAATGTTACCATACACTCAAAGATTGGGTGGCGAAGTGCTCCATTTGGGAATTTGAGTACCTCGAGGATACTGCTGAATGGAATCGCATTGGCAATTGCTAGATGTGCAGAGTCACGGACTTCAGTAAGAACGGTGCTGGTCATAATCTTGACCTCTGATGCATCTTGGTTTAACCTTACCCGTACCGGGAGCCGATCGAGAAATTGTCCAAGCGCTTCTTGTTCACTTAATGTCAAACGGTTGGCATTAGGGGCCCCTAGGACAATGTCATTCTCTGCTGAAAGCCACTGGAGCGTCAGAGCGGTAGCAGCTAGTCCTAACTGATGATGGGTAACACCTAGTCTTCGTATCAAGGCGTTCAAGGTAGTCACCAGATCGCCAGTAAACTCACGGGTTCGGGAAGCGCCTTCGAATGTTGCCAAAGGCGGTGATATATCCGAGCGCTGAAGCAGAGATTTTTTTTGGTGTTCATAGCTGTGACCATTGAGGTAATCCTTCCAAAACTTCCGGTCAGCCGGCGACGAGCGTTGCAACCATCTGTTAGAATTCAGATGCTGTGGTCTCTTATGTACTTTAATGACGGTTCCGGAGTATGCCAGGGATGTGAGTCGTAGCAAGTTTTGTAGAGTTCCCAAGTCGGATATTATGTGAGATGTGACAATGACAAGCTGAGCTACCGAGTCTGCACCGTCGCTTTTTCCTTCATTCGGGTTCCGGATTAAGTGAATACGAATGAGTTCGTCACGTGAAGGATCAAAATAATGGTTCACTTCGGCATTTATATCGAGCTGTGCAACTTCACGGACCTTGGGAACAGAGTTGCACAAACTTCTCCGTGGCCCATCTAGACCTTCGACAATATTAGAGCGAAAGACCAAGTCAGACGCTAAAGCTGTGTTTAGTGAGTTCACCAAGCTACTCATATTCACCTTGCCCATAAGATTTATAATTTTGGCAATGTTGAATGCCGTCGTAGTAGTTGCAACTTGGTATTGAAACCACACCAGTCTCTCAAGCTCTGTCAGCTCATTAGTGGATAACACATTGTTGTGCTGACGACTTATGTTTGTTTTAGATTTGAAGTCGCCTCCCCAATGACTGACATCCACGCTATCCTGCAGGAGTTGTCGTATACAATTGATCTGACCTCGTAGTGAGGGAGTTGGTAAAAGTTCGCGTGCTGTAATATTGACTCCAAATGCCGCTGTGAGCCGTGCGGCAAGTAGTATCACTAATACTGAGTGACCTCCAAGGCGGAAGAAGTCGTCGGAGTCATGTAGCTGCATATCAGGATCTAATTGAAGCACTTGACGCCATTGATCAGCCAGCTTGCATTCGATACTGTGATTTGGAGCCGAGTTTAGTGGAACTGCATTACGAGCAGACATTCTACGCGTGTAAGTAGCTTCCAACTCTCTAATATCGATCTTGCCATTGGCACTCCTTGGGAACTCTTTGAGTGTCAAAATCGTCTGAGGTACCCATGATGGAAGTAATTTCTTGATAAGTCTGTCACGTAGACGATTTATTCTCCTTTCTGATTCTCCATTTTCATGTGAAGTGCGGAAGGTAATGAATGCTGCTAGCGTGCCGTTGACAGCGAATGCTGCGCATTGCACAATTTCTTCGTCAACTGGCCCTGACATAATGGCTTGTTCCACTCCTGCCAGCTCGACACGGAACCCACGTATCTTGACCTGGCGATCTATGCGGCCCATGTAGGTGATCCGCTTATCTTTGCCGCGCATCCCGTAGTCACCAGTACGAAACATGCGCTCTCCCTCGTGCCATAAATCGGACAGAATTCGTAGTGCCGTTTGCTCAGGGGCATTAACATACTCCCGTAGAACTTGAATTCCGGCGAGATAAATCTCTCCTCGTACTCCATCTTGTACGTGACGTTGTTCTGAGTCTAATATGTACATCCGAGTCGTATCGATGGCCATTCCAATTGTGACCTCATCGCCGGGAATCATTCGCGTGAACGAGGTACAAATACTACACTATCAATAGTCAGCTTGAGCAATTATTGTGTATAAAAAACCACACGTACTTCTGCTGGTCCATAAGCGTTATAAAACAATGTCCGCGAGGCAAATTTGTTCACCAAACCGCCAGTTACTGGCTCACCCGTAGAGTAAAGCTACATAATAACATCGAGTCAGTTAGTGGAATTGCAAGGAAGACAGTGGAACTTACTATCTCGATATTAGGAAATTCATCCAGATCTAAGACTGACAAAACTGAAGGGGTAATGGTTGCCGTATTGACTTTACGAAGATGCGCATACGGGTCCAAAGGATCCCGGAGGACGAGTGTGGCTCCATGCAACAACGCAGAAAATATCTCCACATTACAATAATCAAAAGCAGGTGACATGAATTGGGCAATCCGCCTTCCAGGAGCTGCAAACATGGTTGCCTCAGGGTTGCTTTGTAGTGCAAGAAATCCACAATTGGATATTGGAACGCCTTTAGGTGTGCCGGTCGTGCCTGAAGTAAAGACGACCACAAAGTCGGAGCTAGGAGATGATGAATCTGGCAGCCTTATGAAATCACATTCGCTGTGTTTAGCATTGAGAATGGTGTCAACAGCTAAAACTTTCATAGCTTCAATTCCTGGTGCCTCTAACATCTGTGCTGCACTGGGAAGTAGTAGAGCAGCCGCCCCACTCTTTTCGCATACTGCAGCTCTTCGATCCATGGGCCATTTCGGATCAAGAGGTGCGTAGGTTCGGCCAGCTTTTAGAATTCCCAACAAGCCTAGTATCCACCCAGTCGTTCCGTCTCCATATAGAGCAACAACTCTGGCGTCAGATAGAGATGCATTTATACGGTGTGCAATAATATTCGTCAATCTATCAAGCTCGCCATAAGTGAGCTCTGCTCCAGAGCAGTCCTCTAATGCAGTCATTCCGAGAAATCGGTCAATCGATCGTTCTAAAACCCATTTCACCGTCTGCTCGACCTCTGCAGTTCTCACTTTCGCCGCATGTTCGAGGGCGATTACCTGTAGGCGGTTTATTCTCATACAGTCCTTTACTAGAGTTTCATGGAGTAGACTATGGAGTGAGTGTTTAAAATGCTCCACTATGCGCTGAACGGTATGGTCGTCGAATTGTGCATTATCGTATAAGACTCGTAGATTCCCATTCGCTTCGACAAGCATACTCAAAGGAAAGTCACTATTCTCTAGAGACACTGTTGTCATAGGAGGCGGAATTGAAGGGTGATCAGGAAGCGGTAGTTGCATCGCCAAAAGATTTCCCATCCGGCGGGCGATGCCAACTTGGTCTGAGCGCGCCCAAGCATACTCACCCAAAGTCATAAGGCTACTCATTGTTTGCTGGAGCCTAGCTGCCACAGTTTCTTCCACATCGAATCTGAACACGAGCGGCAGGGTGGACATGTACGGACCAATCGTATCTTCGTAGTCAATTTGTGTGGCCCGATCCGAGAAGACAGATCCAATGACAACGCAGGTATTATTCTCGAGGGTACTCATTGCCATAGCCCAAGCAGTATAGTATATGCATGCTGCAGATACACATCTTTGTCGTGCAAATTCCATTACTTCATCGATCGCAACCGAAGACAAGAAGAAGGCGGCTTGCATAGATAACTCCAAGCCCTCCATCTTTCTTTGGGCTCCAATACGGGCTCGTTCGGTTGCATTATTCTCTTGGGGCACTTCCTTAAGATATGTGGTAAAGAAAGCTCTCGCTTCCGCATCCCGTCTTCGCTGAATTGCAATGAGCCCCAGACTTGCGTCAATCGAGGACGTGTTGTGTGGTATGGACCGTCCTTGTGCCGCCCGCACCACCTTTTCCAGTACCAGGTTTAAAGAGAAACCGTCCATGAGGCTATGATGGACGGTGAGAACGACGGTGAGCTCATCCTTCTCTGTCAATGGCTGAGTGCCGCGTTTACTTATAGTAGATTCGACACTTTGGTGAAACACAAGAAACTCGAGTGTACAGCCCAATCCAATGGACATGCTAGCATCTTTCACGGCGATTTCATAGTTCTTCCGAGCGTCGTAGACGGAAAGCTGTGGCTTCCTGAAAGGCTTCCTGTGAACAATCTGTGCCCCACATCCTATTTCTAACGAAATCTCAGTTCTGAATACAGGCTCAGTCTGCCATACGACCCGCCATGCCCGCTCTATCATCCCAGCGCAAGTGCCACTGTAGGTTAGTTTGATTTGATTTATGCATCTTGATTTGTCTACCAACGTTGGCAAAGCCAATTCCAGCTGCAAGCTAGTTAGAGGTCCAATGTCGAAAGTGTTGTCAATCAAGCCTAGCGTGCTTTGTGCTTGTTTGTGGAGATCTGCTAGTCCTTTGGTCACCGAAGGATCATCAATAGTCCTTGGCGTTGCTTTAATCAAATCTGGAGTCTCTGCAGCAATTTCTCCAATCTCTGAAAATGTTCGGCAATTAAAGAGGTCTCTGACGGAAATGTGCAAGTTGTTTTGTAGAAGGACAGAAACGAGCTTGAACGCCAGAAGTGATGATCCTCCCAGTCCAATAAACGAATCTTCACCTTGAATAGTTTTAGATTCGACGCCTCGAAATCTAAAGACTTCCGTTGCAGCACGAAGCACCTTCGCAAGCTTGTCTCTTTCTCCTGTTCTATCGGAAATTGACACTTCCGGGAACGGTGAAGTCACATTCATCGTGACTATAGGGCCCTTAGCTTTATCAATGCCCTCAATAATGTCCAATACACTCCTCGGCTGCACCTTGCCATTTGACGATAGTGGAAAATCTTCAATAACTTCAATACGGGAAGGTATACAGTATGAGCACATACTATGCTTTGCTTTCTCAAGTAATATAGTTGTGTCTACACACGAAGGTGTGACCACCACAGCGATACCGTACTCTGTTGCCGTGGCACGAACAGATCTTACACCAAGTGACGCTCCAACATGGTAAAGGGCGTCTTCCACGTCTCGATCAAGATTGACTAGGAATCCTCGATTCTTTACTGTGCGGTCCTTCCGGCCACGGAATTCGATTACCCGGTGCCCTGCTGGGGCTCGTACCCATTTGCCGTAGTCACCGGTTCTGTAAATACGGATACCATTCCAGCGAATGAAGTTGCCCTTTGTTTTTAGCTCATCTTTGTAATATCCCTGAGCAACCCCATCGCCTGCTATGACTATCTCCCCCTCAACAAGATCTTCTGTTATCACGGTGAGGTCATCATTCAAAAGATAGATTGGGCTTTCCTCCATAAAGCCACCAATCAAGAAAGGATCGATTTTTCCTGTACGCGGGTCTCGCTCGACATCGTTTATGCAACCCATGGAAGTTGTCTCAGTGACTCCATATGCAGTCAGAACTCGCACTCCGGCGTCTATCCATAAACCAAGAACATCGGGCGTTGCAGTCTCCCCGCCAAGAATGATTGTATGCATATTACAGCATATGCTTTTGTCTACAGCCGGCGACGGCAGATTGTTTAGAAGGGACGGTGTTGCGGCCATGACTGTGCATGACGAGGCTTTGAAATAAACATCTTCCGGTTGTACAGGCACCACAGTGCCACAGCTACCCAAAACCGAAAACAGTATGCAAGCACATGCTGCAGATAGATTTTAACAAGGTCTCAAACGATATTAGGGTAGATGCAACGAACCATCAAAGGCTACGGAGAGCATATGGAGTAGTCGGTCTCCTGGTGAGATATCTAAGTTGATTGGGCTCGTTCTTGAGTATAAACAAAGTGACCTATGTGAGATCATAACCCCTTTAGGCTTGCCTGTACTACCGCTGGTGAAAACTATACACGCTGTATCTTCTGGTTCTATAGGGAAAACTAATGAAGATTCATGTTTTCCAACTTCAGGTTGTGAAAGGGCAGTAATGTGGAGTACGTGACGGATACCAGAGGGTACAGCAAGCGGTTCCACCGTAGTGTTGATAACGATCGGACTATCAACAGTGTCGAATACATATTCGATCATTTCTGAGGACCATGTTCTCCGGTCGATAGGAACAAAGCAGCCTCCAGCTTTTATAATGGCAAGAATAGCGACTAGATTGAAGGTTCCATGAGCTGTAACAAGTAGAACAGGTGACCCGTTTGTAACCCCAATTCTTGCTAAGTTCCTCGCAAGTACTGAAGAGGTTTCGTCGAGCTCGCAGTACGTCAAGCAGCCGTCTCTGTGATCAACGGCAAGGTTATTAGGACATCGTTGGACAGCTTGAGTAAACAGTTCGCATAAGTTAGATGGTATTGCCGTCATCATTTTGAAGAGAGACACGCGAGATACATTAAGCAAGTTAGTGACCCTGAAAAGTGAAACGTTTGAAGGGCTGATTTTGAGGGGCTGATAGCTAGTTAGATGACTGTAAATGGTCTGAAAGTTAGTATATGGTAAAGTTAAGCATCAACATTGTATTGCCGTTCTTCCAATCTGTTTTCTTTACCCGCAATGGTTATCGTAAATGATATTGTCGGTTACCGAGACTGGCATTAGTAAAGGCTGAAGATGGAGCTACGGTGCCGGAGAGTATTGACGAATAGCCTGGTACGGGGAAAACCAATTGAAGAATCCCTCCCATCGACCATGGACTTTAGCATCCAGTATTGAACTTGGTAAGAACAACTAACATGTACTGACTTTGCTGCGTCAAACTCGAAGATGCTTTCGGAGGTAATGCGGGAGATCGCTTGTGCTCGTGCAATCGTCTTAGTATTGCCGCTTTTGGTAGTCCTTATGCTCCTGTACACCTTTGCCAGAAAGCCATCATTTACAGGAGCAACTACAGAGGTGAGAAAGTGGCCCAAATATGTCTTCTAGCGGTTCCAAGTTAGCTGATACAGTGAAGCCTGTAATCCATCTCCGAAAACCATCTACTACATTGTATGGGATTAGTGATTTACCCGGTGTGCCGTTCAAATTCCCAAATGGGCAAGGAACTGAGAAATTCTTTGACGGTAGGCGTGCTGCACAGAGATGGCGGAGTCAATATGGATCTATGTACTGTATCTGGTCTGGTTTCAAGCGCGAGATGTGAGTATTTTACGGTGTGGTTTAAGTAAAGAATATCTGACATCTCACCAGTGTCATAACTGAGCCGAGACATGTGCAAGAATTCTACAAAGATTCCCATATGCACATTAAGGCAACCGACAACAACTCCGGATGGCTGTTCGGCCAGCTGCTCGGTTCCTGTGTTGGGTTGGTGAGCCAGCAAAGATGGCGAAGGGTCAGACAACCTTTCGAATGCCACTTCACTAGATCTGCATCCACTAGAAGGTCCAAGTCGTTTATAAAGGAAGCAGATGAGTTTTTCGGTACTCTGAATAGTGATAAGAATGAGTGCATTATCAACACAACGAATGATCTGAAGTATTGTCCATTCTTTATGGTTGCCAGCATCTTCTTTGGCGACCTTAATACAAAACAGCGGAATACATTGTACAAGCTAGGTCCCCTGAGGGAAGAACTATTCAGAGAAACTTTCATGGGTGGCGTCAACCGATATGCTATTGCCAAATATCTCCCTGGGTCAGCGATGCCACGTCTCTATAACTTTCAGCGGAGTTGGGAGGCATTTGCTAGGAACTCCTGCGACGAAGCCAAACAAAAAGGTAATGCTGTTATAGTGTCATTATGGGAATCAATGGAAAAGGGAGATATGTCCATGCAAGAGGTATGTGCTACTAGGATTGCGAAAATTGTTTCACAATTGATAATAATTAGCTACTCCAAACTCTCGACGAATCACTATTCGCAAATTTGGATGTTACAGCCCACGCTTTGTCGTGGAATGTTATCAAGGTTGCTGAGCATTCTAATATCCAGCAAAAGCTGCGACTGGAAATTAAGATGCATAGAGCAACTGAAGACGCTTATGAGAATTATCTTTGCCGAGAAGATACATTGTTGGCCGCGTGTATCCTTGAAACATCACGACTCTATCCGATTCTACGTAAGTGCTTTTACTACTACAGATAGCTTGGCACAAAGCTCTAGAGGGCTGATAAGTAAATTCAGCATTCTCAAACCCTGAAGCTGCCGATGTTGACAAGATTCTGGACGGATACGTAATTCCACGAAAGGTATTATTCTTTGATCCTTCATCTGAATAGGTCCAAGTTGGCTAAGAAGTGCGACAGACAGATGTTATCGTTGATGCCTATGCTATCAACGTAGATAATCCCTACTGGGAAGAATCATTGAGGTTCGACCCGTATAGGCATCTGGGGCGAAAGGATCAGGCGCGGCGATATAATATGTGGCGATTTGGGTTCGGTCCTAGACAATGCTTAGGAAAGAACGTGGCTGATATTATGCTCCGCGTGGTTATTGCCGAAATGTTGAGACGCTATGAGCTCAATATTGAGCAAGAAAAGGGAGCAGATGGCGTTGAGCTTCAGGCTGACAGTTGGATTGGATTGCCTAACTGTGGAGTGAGGCTTACTCCGATATAGATATGAGGCAATAAAAGCTGGAGCCTTAGTATGCAGATCAAGACGCCTTTATTATTGGCTAAGTAGCCTATATAGGTACCAAAATCATGCAAGTGAATAGCAGATTCGGAAGTAAGCTCTGCTAACGTGTCGTCGCTTCTATGTTAAAAGCTTGCACTCTGCGCACATCTCTATAAAACATCCATAACTCACAAGCGAATATAAATCAAATTAAAGACTGAAAGGTTCTTCTGTCAATTAGTATTTGACCAACGTTATTATTCCAATTATTCAGAATGGTGCTCAAACTGAGAAACTAATCATGGCGATCGAAAATATGAAGTTGTCATTAGGGAGCTGCACAAGTAAATTTGCTCCAAGCTCTTACAAACAAAGTCTCCGCAAGCGCTCGCTAATTACTTGACCTCGATGGTTATACTTAAATTTTTCCTTGTACCCCATCGCTGCCTCAACACGCAGTAGGCCGCTCAAAAGATCTTGTTCAGATAAGGCAAATGTAAGACGAAACCAACCAGCTTGAGACTCCGCATAATCAGCCCCACTACCAACTAAAACACCTTGCTGAGCACATCGCTGGACAATAGACTCTTCCTCTTCGCTAGTATCACAATCCTTGGCGAGTCTGAGCCATATATAGAGGCCTGAAACGGGGCTGTAATACGTCAAGCCGTGAACTTGGGCGAACTGGATAGCAATGAGGGCCGCATTTCGTAACCTACGAATGTTGAGATCTACAAGTGTTGCAAGCTTAGATATATTGTTGAGCATCGGAGTGACCATCACTGCGGCAGCGTTACAAAGTTTCGCATTGTTAAGAATAGCTTGCGACATTCGCAGCTCTTTGTTAGCTTGGGTGATAAGGCAACCCTGTATTAGTGTCTGTTAGTGGACAATCGACAGAAGGTTCTGGACGGAGATAAAGCGTACAAATCTGAGGCCGCTGCTTCCAAAATCTTTGCTGATGCTGTACAAAAGATGAACTCTGGACCCGTCCACACCAAGTTCCTGCAAATCTCTTGATAGAACAGATACAAATTGACTTGCAGGGGATTTGAAAATTTCGCTATATCCAGTGGAATCTTCATTCATCGCGCCAAAAGTCGATAGCGCATATATCTCGTCTGAAATAAAGTGGACATCGGATTCCTCGCAGTACTGAAGCAGAGCATCGATAACTTCCACGGGGCAAATGTGACCGTGTGGATTGTGAGGATTACAAAAGAGGAGACCTCTAACCTTGCAAGTAGTCCCTTCTACAGCAGCGCGATATGCTGCAACGACTGCTTGTGCAGAATGACTTTCATTAAAAGGCACATGCACAAGTACTAGCTGAACGCTATTTCGGAGCACGGCTGATATCTCGAAGCTGCCTTTATATTCCGTATGGTAAGCAATGGAAGAGTTGACCAAGGCGTGAGGACAGTTTACCTACCCCACAAAGGAGCAGCCACTAAGATCCCATCGCCATCATCGCATATATCGTTAATCAAGGTGTCAAGCACCGCACTACAACCCGGAGCAGTTACGACATGCTCCGGCTTCACTGCAATTTTTGGCGAAAAGAATTGATTGAAAAATCTTGAACTGGCAGCTAGTAGCTCTGGTGTTCCTCCCAGTCCACCAGCATATGATAAATGGCTCGATTTTAAGTTCCGCTTTGCGTTCTTTTTAAGTATCGGAAGTATTTCAGGGCGAATAAGCCAATTCTCTGCCGTCGCAAGGTCGATAGTTGAAGCGTTCCTCGATGCTTGTCGATTGAGCGGCCGCTTGAATTGCTCTAGGAACCAGGCATTGTTTTTTCTAGCTCGCCGTGATAGCATAATATTCCTCCTATTTTGCTGGCTATTATTGGAAAAGATGAAACGTTTCAGAAAGGTCAAAATTGAACCTCGGATGGCATAGATCGTGGTGGCACGCGAAAGGGATGTAAGCAATCATAACCGTGCCTCGTATTAAACAACATTGAACTACTACAAGCGGCTATTTTATCCACCAATACTTTCCGTTTTTCTCTCTTTATACCTATTCGTCGGGGCTTACATTCTCTCCCGGTGAGTTCCCCTGTAATTCTGAAGCCTGTCGGCCCACGATCTTGTTAGCGGTATTCTCGGTAACCGATGCAATTCCCTCGACCTACTCCTGACTGCTTGCGATCCGTACCAGTATTGGGCGAAGATCCTCCAATTGCAGCTATAACAGAGCGACCTTATAGAGCCTTCCTTTCGATGAAGCAGGCCCGCCTGATAGTGAATTCGTTTCTGGACATGGTCTTAGTCGATCGACTTCTTGACAGACTACTCCCTTCTACTAAATCGATCACAAGAATGACGGAAGAATTACCTCATGGCAACAATAGAAGGTTTGAGGATGCCATAAAGGCATACATGTTACCAAATAACCGCCAGGAGCTTGAAAGGATGAAGAGCCAGCATGAGTGGATCAAAGGTTCTTTTGGGGGCTTGATAAAAGCTCCGATTGACTACGAAAAAAAGCACCAAAGAATACTGGACTCCGCGGCTGCTGACGGTAGCTTTGTTCTCTCTGTATACAATCCTTTACTGATACGTCTAAGGGACATGGATGTGCGATGCTCGTACGCTCTTCCCGTCAGCAACCGAAATAGTAGGATTCGATATCGTGTAAGTCTCAACGAGCTCAAGCAGCGCCAACAGATACGAACTGATGTAACAAACGACAGGCCTGACTTATATCCACCGTCGAATTTACTTCCTGCTGGGGTATTACTAGTCCCAGGTGATCTGTCGAAAGACCTCCCCGCTGAATGGACCCTTAACTTTGATCTTGTACATCAGCGCTTTATGTTCCCCGGCTTCTCCAGCGAAACAGTCAAAGAATATCTTGGTAGATTGATGGGGTGCGTGAAGCCTGGCGGTTGGATTCAATTGGTTGAACCAATTGCGAATGAGAACGTTTCCGGCCCAGATCCAACAGCTTTTATAGTCCTGCATAAGCTTGCGGACATATGTATGAAATGCCCGAATCCAAAAGACGTCATATTGTCAAAGTTAAAAGAGGGGGGTTTTGTTAATGTGAATATACAAACTTTGGATATTGTAGTTGGGAAGTTTCAGGACAACAAAGAGCTGAGTGTGCGAGGACGGAAGGCAATGCGAGCAGCAATGCATAACATGTCCGCAATGACTAAGTAAGTCGATTGATGAGGGAAGACTGTTCAGTCATCGCTAATTTACAGTCATTTAGCCCAAAGGCTTTGGAAATTTCGGAAACAGATTGGGACACATTGCTCGATCGATTTGAATATGACATGCAGAAGTATCATACCGCAATTCGACATGTGATAATCTGGGCCCAAAGACCAGAGTAAAGAGTCGTTCAAAACCAGATATATATTGCAGTGAAGCTGAAGATGAACACAAATGCATGTTGATTAAAGGTATACGAACTTGCCCAGGCGACGGCCTCTTGGTAATTAGTCCGCTAATTAAATTGATTCGTTGGAGTCGACTATACCTTTACCAATTTGAGCTGAAAATGCAACTAATTTACGCTATACGTCTTGTTTTTATTGTTATTTTGGTTATAATGAAAAAAGAAGAAAGCATAGCAGAGCTCCAGGTCATTAGGCAGGAAGAATTGCACCTTTCATCAAAATTTGATATAAAAGTGATATTTCGTGCAGGCTATGTTCCTAGTTATCCCTATTATGGTGGTTTAGAGTGGCTAGCAGGAGCTGATTCGGAGGCGGAATAACGTAGTCCGATACATTTAGGGATATAATATGCAGCGATTTTACAAGGTAGGTAATTCACACTGCAGAACATAGGGCTTGTGTTCACAAAATCCACCTTCGTCTATAATATGAATATTTTACACGAGAGATACAACTGGCAGTATACCTATAGAGATATTGCTAGTGCTAATTTAGAGTCAAAATGCAAGTAGTAGATAGTTGCACGCATCTCGGCGGCACAGTGAAGTCTAACGTAAATCCCAAAACCATCACAATCTCGATCGAAACAGCATCCATCTTTCAATAACTCTATTACTTCGACCCTCTGATTATATTGAATTGTTCGACAGAGATTCTGGCTTCGTACGAGGTACTCAGAGCAAGAGTTGTATGTGTCACATTTTGTATCCTACATGTTTCCTGCTTATTCTAATTAGTCTCCATATCTAAAAGCTAGCACTAGCAAAATGCTCGTCTTTTAAGAATCTACTATAGTTTTCTTTTCGGTAATATCTTCCCTTAGCTTATCTTCTTCCTCAAGCTTAATGTTTCTCATGAAGATAACAAACACAAGCAATGGCAGAGACAGCGCTAGTGATGCAACAGAGAGACGCTGTTGTGACTCCCTATAGGCAAGATTGATCGCATCACGAGCTGCTGTCCCTGCTTTGTACTTTTTGGCTGTCACAATTGATCCGAAAATCTTTCTTGAGGCGGATTTCTCATCAACTGGAAGGTATCTTGCTAGTTTCCCAGGAAGGAGTCCGTTCCAGATCGCTCCTCCGATGCTACGTAAACAGTCAGTCCTTGCTATGTGAGACAATAGAGTATCTTACCTGTTGCCCATGTTCGATCCTAGGCCAAGGGAAGAGAGATAAACCGCAGTTACAATACCAAGTTCCCGTTGTGGCACTGAAGCCTGTAGGGCAACTTGGATAGGTACCTGTGCAAAGCCACGTCCAACACCGAGTATTGTTTTCACGACGATGAAGGAGACTTCATTTCCAACGGATCTGCCTTGCATGTTTGTCAAATAGATCGGAAGGCCGTTCGCAAGTACGATCATGCCAGCTCCAAGAATGATGAATGGTTTAGTGTACTTGATATACTTCAAGCATAATCCAGCAAAGATGGCACCAACATTATAAGCAACACGCTGCGCGTTACTGTGAAGTATATTAATTATCCCCTGTATAACTGGAAATTGTACAGAACCACTTACTCGATCCTCGTAGCATTCCCTGGGGAATATCCTCCCGCTACCTGCAGAAAGCTTGACAAAAAGGTTCGATAAGCCGCGTCAGACATGGCAATTGTACAGGCAGCCACACATCCGAGAATGACATTTCTTTCTCTGATCATGCGGAATGGGATAATTGGCTTCTTTGCGAACCTTCCATCATATACCAAAAACAACCCAAATACAACGACACCAAGTACCAATAGAATGATCGATGAAGGGCGTGACCACCGGGATGTATTGCTTTTCCCGCTTATGGAAAGAGGTAATAGAGTCATGGCCAAACCTGCCATCAGCAGAAAAGCTCCGGGAAGATCAAGCTCCACCCAAAGGATATGATAGACTTTTTGGCCAATGGAAGCTCCAGAGGGGACATCATGAAGTAGCGAAACACGTTCTCTAATCACTCCCTTTTGTTTTGCGCGTCGATCGATCCAAACCATAAGAGCAATGGTCGGCAGTGCACAAAATGGCAAGATGATTGTCCACATCCCGTATCCCCAGCGCCATGAAGAGTGCAGCAGCATATGCTCACCTAGATATGATCCAGCGTATAAGGTTGGTATCGCCGAGAGAGATTCGGGAAGAGTGAACAGAATGCCCCGGTTTACAAAGGTAGTAATGTCGGCGATGAATATTTGCTGGGTAATGTTCCACCACGAGTCACCCAATGCCTCAAATATTCCTCCCGACTATTTGAATATCTTAGTACTCGGTGATTATTGAGAATGAAAGCACATTACCAAGAATATTTCTATTTTAGTACATGCAGCATAGAGCACATTGGCAAGGCTCAGAAGCATCGCTGCAATGGCAAATCCTAAGGGTCGTCCAAAATGCTATATCCAGGCCGTATTAGTCCACCTTTCTCTCTCCCCGAAAAGCTTAAAGGTATAGTCACATCTGCAGTTTTGGCCAGAAGAGGATATCCAACAATCCTCACAAGACCGTGGATAATATTGAAAGTTGCGATAAGTGAATGACCTTTAAAGTAACTTGTTGCGTATGGTTCATAAACATTCTGAGTGTAGGTAGAGAAGGTAAGGAAGAGATTCATGAAAAACAAGCTGCGAGATATTATCATTAACAAGTGGAAGAAATGGACCGTTGACTGCATGCTCACCATGTAAACGCTGTAAACAGCGCCTTCTTTGACCATAGTCCTCTAATTTTGCTCTGGTCGATGTCTTCTTGATTTAACACAGCTTTATCAACAGGGAGAACATGCAGCGGAGGCTCCTCATGAATGGTTGATGATTTAGACATTGTGGCTGCTTTGTTGCTCATATTTCAGCTGTGACAGAGAAGTAGAAAGTTTAGACATAAGTAAGCTTCGTTCCTGGGGATAGTGAAGACTTTTACGTATTATGCAAACAAAATAGGATCACTTGGCGGTGGATCTGATAACGGGACTAGCTCTCCTCTTAACTTTATTTGCAAGACATAATCTTATCTGATCATCTTCTTTGAGTGATGTGGGGGGAAATGACTGGTGGGTAAAGCAAGAGCTGTGGATTCAAGGGCCACAACCCCCATTAATGCACTTGGCTTCTCGTAACAGAACAAATATCTGTTTTTTCAAGTACCTGCAGTAGCTGGAGAAAATGATACCTCCAATGAGTTTATAAAGGTCTTTTATGTAGTCTAGTCTAGAGAAGTGTGATCGTTGTAGTGCGAAGATACCCAAGTACTGTAGTAGCGGGGTTAGGTGCCTGAGGCGTAAAGCCACAACACTTGCAAAATGTTATGACCTTTTAATTACGGTAGAGCTCTAGGTGCTCGAGGTGATGGGTTGGTAGTGTCTATAGTGGCCTTGTATGTCAACTTCCTAATATAAAGCACATAGTTTAATAGGGGCCTTTAATAGTAGGAATCTATCGCGTATGAAGCAGAGAGGCTATTTAGACTAGAATATAAATTAAGGGAAGATGGCTAGGAATTTGGTTGATGGTTTCCATAGCACTATTTATTGTCTGAGTTTCTTGGGGCACTTAGTAAGCTGTAAATATAATATTATATTAATCAAGAATACTATAATATAATTAATTAAACTTTTTTACCTTTACTAAGCAAGCTTTTCCTCTTACAAGTGCCATATGCCAAGCAATATGTTTTCGGCCCCTCTATTACGATCACATGACAAACCCTGACATCAGCTTTTCCACTCTTGTGCTTCTTAAATTGTTCCAAGACTTCCTGGTGCTTATTTAATCTCTATCATTTTATATCGTCGATAGATATATACTTGTAATCGTTACTGGTACCACGCCGCCAGATCTCTTTACCAGACTCTATTGTTAATACATTAATCAGTGTTATGGCACCACCTCATCACCAGCCGTCAGGCATCCTAACCGAGCCTACACCCAAGACTGTCTTTCCACCCATCTACCGCTTCCTCTTTATAATTCTCGAGGTACATCCGTCCGTCCCTTTCCCCTTGTAGCCTCTCTCTATCGTCCAATGACTGAATCCCGCTCTACAGCCAACAATAATCATCCTGTCTCTCTTCGCCATCCTGGCATCCCCGCAAAACTTTATCTCCTCTCTCTCCCACCCCACAGCAACCGGAACCGGCATTTTATCCCTCTTTACCCGCCTTCCCAGACCCAAAATGACTAGCCCAATTGACACGCTGAGCTCTCCGTCAGCGCTCGTTCTCCTCCAGCAATTTATGGGTGCCTTAGCCTTTAGCGCTCTGATCGAACCACTTGTGCTCTTCACTGCTACGTACCGATTTGAGAGTACGAGAGACGCCGAGATGGTCATTGGTGCTATATTGGCGACTTTTACGGCTTTTGATGTCTTTCATGCAGCGGCAACAGTCAGTGTGGTCGGTTGGGCGAGTGTGATTCCCGGTTTGGGGGATATAGTACGGTGGGAAGCTTGTGCCAATATTTGGTTGCCGGTACTTTGGATGGGGATTCGGAGTTGTTGGTTTCTGGGACTGGGACGGCAAACTGTGTGCGGAAAGGAAGAGAAGCAAAAGAGGTTTTGAGGGAGTGAGTATTGAGAGGTTTTCGAAAACCTACACTTTCTTGAACTATGTAGAGTTGAAGAATCTTAGAGTTAGGTAGGTACGACTGGAAATGCATCTAAGGCCACGTGCTTATGCCAATCGTTTGGAAGCCTCTGACTCGCTTCTGTTAAATAGCAATAGAAAGTCCTTGTTAAAGAATATACAGGCACCATATCAGTCGTCCCAGAGGTTAGAGAACTGTTTATAGGCTGCGTTTGATACTTTCGATCAGTTATTATTCGATAGTTTGTATCAGGGAAAGCTTGCCAAACATTTTTCTTTCTAGTTTGACAAGACGAAGGTATTAAGTGATGCTGGTGTAACGTTCTGGTTCTTAACTCGGATAGCTCTTAATTAAACGTCGGGTTGGTATAGAAATGAAAAGGCAAGTATCACGTCGGGTTGAATCAAGTAGAATTGATTCTGTTACTAAATAAACAATATAAATTGAATATTATAAAGGTTTGAGCATAAAGCTTCTATTTAATAAAACTATTCTATTTATATAAAACTCTTTGTATTAAGGCTAAGTTCTGAGATTCTGGGGTCTCTGAGGTTTCAAGATCCTGGAGTCTATTATATAACTATCCTTCTCTCAAAACCGGGGTCAGGCTAATTGTCTGATTGATTATTCTATTATAAAGTGCAACGGCTAGGTCTTTAGATTTCTAGAATACTTATTCTAAAACTGATTCTCTTCTAGAAGCTTTCTTTTAGAAGTGGTTCTCTTTCTGATATACTTCTTTTCGAAACCACATGCTTCTAAACTCAGGTCGTGACAGCTGGGTTGACACTTCTGGGCCAATTAATACCTTTGAGCTCCACCTGACTCGACTTTCATATAAGCAGATATGTCGAACTCCACTTGCCCTTGGTGATGATACTTAAACTTTGTCTAGTAGGCAAAAAACATGTTACGATTCTAAACATGGTTAGGGTTAGGGTTAGGGTTAGGGTTAGGGTTAGGGTTAGGGTTAGGGTTAGGGTTAGGGTTAGGGTTAGGGTTAGGGTTAGGGTTAGGGTTAGGGT
>Ga0247810_10000407_pt1 | contig 49793 bp, 40 predicted proteins | sample UWRJL119311C1_FD_179918 | JGI IMG/M metagenome (GOLD analysis project Ga0247810, IMG submission 179918) | Plant litter microbial communities from Arlington Agricultural Research Station in Wisconsin, United States - UWRJ-L119-311C-1 | ecosystem: Environmental > Terrestrial > Plant litter >...
GTCCCTTGAGCGATACCACCCTGAAGCGAGACCCTGAAGCGAGCGCAGGGGGTGCTTGGCGGCAGTTCTGCAATTTGTCACTTGGTCACTTTTCTCCCTGTTCTCGTCGTCGTCCATCAAAGACGAACAATGTCGGTCGTTTCGCGCATGCCATGCTGCTGCTGCTGCTGCTACTGTGAGCGTGCTTTGGGACGATGAACTATTGATCTCTGCGTCGCTTAGGAGGAAACCGATGTATGTCACAAAAGTACAGGTCATTTTTCCAACGAGGTATCACTTTTACCTCATCAGCTCAGCTGGGCAACACTACTACTCCTACTATTACTACTACTCTCTCACTCCCCCCTCCCCCCTCCCTCGACGCTAAACCCCAAGCTGGATGGTTGAGGAAATGGAAATGAAAATGAAAATGAGGGTCCCTCCCTTTTTCCATCCATCCCTACAATCCATCCATCCACCATCCACCATCTATCCCTTTTGTTCTTTAATCCCTTGATCCCTTAGCTGGGTTTTACCCGAAGCGCTCCTGCGCCACGCTAAGCCCGGGGTTTACGCTGAAGCGGTAATGTGGTAATGCAACAACGCAAGCTCCGCGCAGCAGCTAGTTGCTCATCCCCAACGCTATCGTCCAAAACGGTATTATTAAGTCGTGTTTTGCTGGTCAATGGGGTCAAGTGTGATCCGGTCTGGTCACTTTGATCACTGGACCCAATGTGGTGTGTGATAAATTAACTATCATATCCAATTTTACCTGGCATTATTGGCTGAAAGAGCGTTGGCATTTGTCCTGCAACATCCCTCCCCCCCCCAAATGTAACTTGGGAGAGAAGTCTCCTTTCAGACGCAGACTATTGTTCTTTCTCCGAGTAGTACCGGTGCATTGCCGGTAGTACACATCGGAACGGTCCAAGGCCAAAAGTATATCTGATTCACGGAATTGCCTGCACAAGTAACATGAAAGCTCGATGCGAGTTGGGATTATCGTACCATCTTGACAAGACTAGAGCCTATCCAAGGGAGCTAATCTAGCGCGCGTGAAACCCAATCGTCTATAGACTTTGGCAAAAGCCAACCTAAAAAAAGGGTCGGCTTATCTACCGCCGTGTCTAATCGTGATCTCGTTGGTGGATGGAACGAGCAAAGACCAAGCAAGACCCCTTCGGTTGTAGAACGAGAGAGTGAGAAAGAGCACTTGGCGGGTGATCGGGATAGCCATTCTACACTCTAAACTTGGGGATCAGAGCTACTTCAACATCTATTCTGAGCTACAGCACCGTCCGGCCATGATCTTGTTGGTCGACGATGCGAGCAACCTCCAGCAATTGATTTGAGCTTGACGAGAATGCCCTTTCACGCTCAGGCTGGCCGAGTGAGTGGATGCAAAAGGCGTCTTCTACATGCTTCCTATGATGTTGTCCGACCCGAACCGTCTATTTTGCGTTGCTCTTGAAGGTGAAGATTACCTACCACTTACATGGGTCCGTAGAAGCTATTACGGTTTGAGCATTTGCAACAGGTCCTGCAGCAATTCCAAATGTAGGATGAGATTGCTCTCCACCAACATGTTCGTATTGTTACCTCGGCCACTGCAATGGGAAATTCTCATTTCCTATCCTGAACGACTAAGAATCTATCATGAATTTTCTATCCCAATTGACCAAGTACCATGATAGATAGATTTTCTGGTTGCATCCACCAACCTCTTGCATGCCCGTATGATAATAAATTCCTCTATTAGGAAACGGGACCATCGATAGCGCGGGACGAGCCAAAATGGAAAAGGGTTAGACCATGTCGGGGGGGGTTGGTGATGGAAAAGCGTGCCCTGAATCGTGTTAAAGAACAGTTACAGGTCGAGTCGCTTTTTTTTCTTTTCTTTTCGTCACCCACCTGATTGGCAGGCGGTGGACCAGACCCGAATTAGCTGCGCTGACGTTGACTCTGCACGTACAGGATGGACCGCAGCCGTCCTGGGTTAGATCGCAACCAGGACGGTGACCGTGATCTACGTTGGAAACCCAGCTTGGGAGCGCGCAGGTGCATGCGCAAAGTCGGACAGGCCTCTCTCTCTCTCTCGCAGCTGGCAAACACCCAGCAGCAGCGCACAGATCTACGCAACCCCCGGGCGTGTGTGTGAGCAAAGACCCTGACATAAAACGTTTCTGAACACGTCCCACCACGCTGCGTGGATGTCCCTTGCCCCAACCCAACCAACTCGTCCTGAAGAAAAGAGCTGCGTCCCTGCCGCGTTGCGTTGCGTTTATTTGCTCACGGGGAAAGGAGGCACGATGAGTCGTCTCTCCACGGCGCTGCTGTGCTCTCGCGATCGCAACACCCCCCTTCAAAAAACCCAGCTTATCGGCCGAACGTCTCCGGCCAACTTGTTCTGCCCACGAGGAATGGGATTGCTAGACCTTTCGTGAGCCTAAACCTGACCATTCCCTGGTGGAGTGGATATCGAAAATATGGGCCGGGAAAAGCACTCCAAAGCTGTCGTGCGAGTAGCTTAAGCTCTGGGTCTGATTTGGGACTACACACTCGACCTGGTGCTCGGTTATACAAGCTCATCCTCTTGCTACGAGCACCAGGAGCGAAGTTTGATCACCTCGTTAGAAACGAGTTAAGATTATCATTGACGTACGAGAACCATTCCTCGAGATTGCTCCATGCTCCATCTGAGAAACCCACGCATTTAGTTAGGTCTTTCTGGGCGAACATGGTGCAACCATCTCCGGGCTCCCGAACAGCTTCATGGTAACCTCCGTAGACCAATGAACAATGCCTGGCGGAACACAGCCAGAGAGCAGACATCAGGGTGAATACCTAGCACGCAACCACCTAGAGCAACTGAAACGTATGAGGCTTTTGTTTTTGGTTTGCCCAATTCCGTGCTCTACATCGATCTATGCATCCTGCACCGCAGCCGAGATTATGGAGGTAGCTGCATGTTGCAACTGTGCTAGACATCCGCGACCTCCAGAAATGAGGTGAGCGCCGGCCTTTTACTCGTCGCATTTTCATTGTACCACAGATAGGATAACGATACCACAGCCTCGTCAATGGTTGTGTCGATAACGCTTGGCAGGTGTTATCAAACCATCTGCTAGCGACGTCTAGCATGCTAAATCAGACTACTTCTCTCAATTAGCTTCCCACAATTGTGGTACAGAGTTCAGGGCTAGATGTTGATCTCCCCTCTTTAGACTACTAGAAAGCGGCCTAAATGGATATTAGGTTTATGATACAATATTCCGGGGTCTCCCATTCGCTCAGAGGGCTCGTTAGCTACGAGCGGAGGACACTACCGGTCTCTTGTTGCCCTACAGAGGTCAACATGATGACCTATCATTCCTCCTCTCAGTCTGAATATGTGATTCCCATTTTAGTTGATCTAGGCACTAAATACTAGACAAGTGGCTTGGCTTCTATGGTTGAAGGCGTTGTTTATTCTTCTGAATATATATTGTGCTACAAGATGTGATTGGTGGAGACAAAAATAGTCTTGTCTTTTACACGAGTCAACCCAGTCAAAAAGAGGCTGGCTACCAGGTCATAAGATGTCTATCTTGCCATAAGCATCTAGCGGCCTAGCTCACTCCATTTGTACTTTGTACACTAATCAATGAACAAGTAAATCGAGCTTGGCCATGACACATTCGTTGTTCCTATCTACTACGTGCTACGGTCCCTATTGTTCCTGGTTGTAGTACCATGGCTGTTGATCGGTTCGATACTTTTCGCCAGGTATAATCATTGGCACTGGAATAGTCGCCGAGAAGACGCCCAATTGAGGAGTTTTCTCTTCGGTTACAACCTTACTGTTTGGAACCTCTAGCACCACCTGTAGTTTTTCATAAGGATCAGTAGTTGCGGTCGAACTAGATGTCTACTTACTCCGCATTCCCAACTACAATAGAAAGTCAACCTCGGCCATACGAGTGTGGAAATTGCCAACTTGACTTACTTGCGAATGTTGAGCTTTGGCTCCTTTGTAGTCCTGTCCTTGACCAATCGTCCCCTATACATGTCAGCCAATGCTATAGCTATCATTTATTTCAGTCATTGTCAACAAAATAATACTTCCATCTTTCCCAGGCCGCGTGAGCCCAGGCTCGGATCGCGGCAAGTGGCTCTTGTCCAGAAGCTCGTTCACCCCGAACTTCACGGAAAGCTAGCTCATATCCCAAATAGCAATACGTACCATGCAGATTCAGATAGATTGGCACTACCCACGTAGCTCCAGGCGGAAAGAGCTGCATCGTCGGGCCGCACAAATAGCCTGGCTTGGTCAGTATTCTTCTCCGGATGTAAGCGCGACCTGAAAATTTTGAAATGTACTGGGAAAATGGATGTACCCACATCTTGTTATGCATTAACAAACCTGGTCTTTGACTCTTGCAATCGCGCATCACATGTTTAGGGAAGCTTGCGGAATTGTACCATTGGGGTTGAAAACATATAGTGCCACCTGCCTATACACAGAATCAGTAATAGCTAGTGCGGATAATCAAAATTGATATTGTATACGTTTTTGACGCTATCCATGTGAAAAACTGCGACTTAACTTACTCCTACTCCACCTCTGCTTTGAGCTACAGTGTCCCTCGTTGGAAAATATACTCGAAATCGCTCCTTCAGTAGATTTGAGGTCATCTGCTGCTTAGCTACTAACGCAGTGTTGGCGGCCATCTTTTTCGTTCTCCAGTCGTATTCAGTTATTCCACTATCGCCCTGGGCAGCCAGGTAGATTGCTTTCAGGAAACTGTCGTTCAGATTTCCAATGGAAGCAGACTAGTGTGTTGTCAATAAGAGCTCCCATGCAAGTAGATTAGACTTACGACCAGATCAATACTTATAGATCCATTCGTTTGAAGGCCTAAACTTCGAACTGCTCTACCCAATCCGCAGTAACCCGTTCTTGACCACTTCTCACCAGCATGCGTTCCTCCGCTGGTTTTATTAGACAAAAATCAGATTTAAATGTCAGGGTGGACTTACATAGAATGAACAAACCTCAATCTGGCTGTATGTGAAAAATCGAATTTCAAAAGGCTATTGGATATTTTCTTATCCAGACCCATCGCATCTAAGAAGTAATGTAACTCCTTTCCGAAATCGGTGAGATCGTCAAGTACAACAGTTTTCTCATTAGGAAGTCGGGGAAGGTCTATTAAGAATACCATCTTGTCTCGTAGATTAGGCACAAGTTTTTGTAGGTATTTGAGAGAGGACTTACATTCTCCATTACTCCAGTTTCTCCCCAGTCATATGGGACAAGATTTGCGCTGGGTACTACAACACGTAGGTGTGTGGGGTGAGACAGTAGTTGTAGTTTTGAATGCATGCAGTTGATTTGGCCTTCCATCTACAGGAGAATATAGGAGTCAGCATAGATAAAAATTCAAATCCATTGAATATCTATATGCCAGAAGGCTAACACTTACTGATGGGAAGCAAAACTTATAATTTGAAGGTGCCTCACTTTCAAAGTTCTTTCTTTCCCACTCTGTTTTTGCTTGGAGTATCCAGACAACCTTAGTAGATGGATCAAGTTTAGAGATGACCCATTCAGGTTCAACCTGGAACGCACTCAGGACTGCAAGTTCAAGGTCACCCTTCTGTAACACCTCTTCAATTTTGATATCGTTCTCTCGTGGATAGCCGTAGACCCATGTCTTTTTGACAACTCCACTATAACAATATATCTCAGGAAATGTGCCTTAGGTAAATTTCAAGGTTGAGGGTGCAGATCGATGAGTACTTACTGCGGAAATTGAATGCCTGTACTTCTAAGATTTTGCTGATCCTTAAAGGATGCAACGTTCGGGAGAGTTTGAGGAGGTGTAGAAATCGAAGGTTTTGGCTTTACATGTTGACGGTTTAAATGTTCGGGTGATTGTGGCGAGCGTTTTCTTTTCTGGGATTCTTGAGGCCCTCTTAAAGAAATCTGGTGGGTCGTTCTTTGAGAAGCCCTCAGCAGTCTCTCCTCCTCCATTTGCTTTCGATTCAGGCCTGAGAGACCAGTTTGTGAGTTTGGATTGGGCGTAGACTGACTAATCTGTGGCCGTGTTGCGTCTTTGGGGAAATCTGGTAGCAGGCTGGAATATTTGTTTGAGTTTCCTTGAGATAACCCTATGGAGTTTCTGGATGTACTTGACTTTTGAGAAAGAGACCCTTGAAATGCATGCTCTCTAGGAGAAATTTCAGATGGCATACTGGTAACTCCAGCATCAGATTCTGGTTCTACCAGGACATTTGCCGATCGGCCGCTATTGGTGATAAGGGGTGCATCAAGATCATCTTCATTCTCTTCATCTGAGGTAATGTCAATGTAGATGGCAGGCTCTGTCTGCGACACAGAATCCGTGACATTTTGACCTAGAGAAAGAGCAATAGCCCGTTTCAGATCTTCTTCTTCGCTATCCGACATAATGAAAAAGGCTACAGATTGTTATATAAGTTCTCGTGATTGCGCTGAAGCTTGCAATGCAACATACAATGAATGAATTGTGTAACAAGGCAAAGGTGAAACTTTGGGTGATCGAGTGATGGATTAATCAGCACTTGTGCACGTATCAAAGGAAGAAGTCATGCAAAGTGTAAAGAGTCTAGATACATGGAAATGTCGTTTCGTGATAGAAAGGAAGGAAGCGATATTGTTTTAGAGATACCATTTTTGGTTGTAGTCAAATCCCTGCAGCGTTGCCAAGACTTACGCGAGCCCCTGCATGAGTATAGGATACCGGTAGCTGGTACCTACAAACTGCCTGTGTAGTTGATAAAAGAACGGCGTCCTACTTTACTTTACAAACAGATACCAGGCCCAATAAAATCCTACAACTAGCGTCAATAATGCTATTGTCATGTAGCAAGGCCAAGGCCGCTAATATACATAACTTAACTGCACAGGCACAGCTCTATTAATTAATGGTGAAGTTCCCCGAACTTTTCAGAAATCCTGGTATGTCTTTATCATCATGTTTCACATCTATATAGCTTGCAGTGCACGGGAAGAAACACGTTATTTTTTGTTGCAGAAGTTCTTCAAAGACTCAGACTGCCTAAATTTATTTTATTTTTAAAATTATCTTAGCCCTGTCTCTTTACGTAGCCTTGCAGCTGCCGTTGTAGGTGCCGGCTGGGGCCAGGAAGAGACAGCATCCTCCATTTCTTCCAAAAATGTTGTACTATTATGTATGCTGGTTCCGCCCAGTACAATTCTTATGCCTGGTGACGAAGCGTTGATCTGAGAAACGGTTTTTGCTTCTTCAAACGTAACTCCACCGATCATAAAGAGAACTATATCCTGCGGTTTATCACGAGTAGAGCCACCACCTTCTACAAAAGGGTACTGTTGATCGCGCAACCGTCCTTTGATCAAATTTTGTAGGGTAAGCTCAAGTCTTGGTGAATGCTGAGTGTACACATTTTCGACTCCTTTTAAGCCCTTGAATCGATCTCTCGCTCCAGAGAATATTCCTGCAGACTCAAACATATCCGATATCCCGCCGGCAGTTTGGGTTTGTTGTAGGGACGAGTGATACGTTAGGAGTTTTGCGACAAGGTCAATCCGTCTCTGGGACACATTCCCAGCAGCGCCTAATAAGTCGACCAAGAGTGGTAATGCGTTCAACTGATGTTTCTCGTATCGCAATGAATAAAGTGCAACCAAACGAAGCTTGCTATCCTGGGTCACTGCAGGAGATTGAATGAGCCTTTGAATACTCTATTGTATGTTAGTGGTCATCATATTTTCCAATCTGAAACAGACTTACCTTCAAGTCATTGGCATGGTTGTCGTTACATGCCAGGCTTTGCTCCACCTCGCTAACTTCGAGAAGATTTTCAGAACCAACCTTCCTGCTCAACTCTCCCACGAGTGTGACATGTTTGCTTACATTACCAGAAAGCTTTCTAAATTCTGGATACTCTTCGATGAAGCGTTTCATATCTGCAATTGACTCTATGTTGGAACTGTTCTTTGTCTTGGACTGATACTGTTCCACGTAATCTTTGATGTTACCACCAAGATCGCCAAAATTGAGGTACATGTTTTTCTTGAAAAAGGGATCTTGATCTTGTGATAGAACCACTTCCTTCAACTCAGGTCTAATATCAGGCACTTCGCTCAAATCTACTCGGCCATTCTGAATACCAAGGAGTTCGTGGACCATTGCCTGATAAGTCCACTGTGTTAAAAGCGGAGTGATAGGATCATCTCTCCGGTCTAATATTAACAATATCGGAGGTGTATCTACCCGTCTGAAATCAAACAATTGATCTTCTTGTGTCATCTGATACCGAACTTCCGAAGCTAGTTTCTTCGCGAGTAGACTGTTCTTCTCGTATCGTATCAATGGTTTCTTCTTGAGCGACAGCAAGACCCCCAGAATTCCCTCCGTGGTGCGCTGTAGAGCATCTACATTCCACATATCCGGGTTCGTACTCCATATTCGTTGTCTAGGATAACTTAATTCCAGAGTAAACAGGTCAGGATTCACCACAACATAATCAGCAAAGTGCTCTTGTACTGCCTTCACAACTTCATTATCGTCCGCTTCTGCCAACCGTTCAAGGGATGATTTCTTGACTACGTTGCTAAAGTATATATTGTACTCTCCGTATTTTGGATCTCGAAACTCGTCGATGAGATATTGTATCGAATCTGCAGAAGGTCGCACAAAGCATATGCATCGTAGATGTCGCATTTTCTCTCTATTTTGATTGTCCAACCGATCGATTAGGTAAACTTCGTGGTTTAGAAGAGCTGACTGTGTTATGGCAGAAGAAACAATAGACACGGTGTCGCTATCCAACAGGAGTATTTTCATTTTTGCAGCTGGATTTCCGGAAAGACTATCCCCAGCGGATACCATCTTGGAGATGTAACCCGATACCGCAGCGACGACGTCCATTGTAAGGTAGGTTTCGAAAGCAATCAGAAGTGAAGCTGTTTATAATGTAGAGGAAGAGGCTACAACTGTGAGCATGTCCGCTCCAGCTCGCAGCATCCACGAAACGCGGCAGTCTGGTAGAACTCTTGGTTCGTCTCTCGAACCAATCAAGTCTCTAAATCAATAGCAGGTATTCAATATTTGGTGTTATGAAGGCTTGTGAAGTGTACGATGTTGTAGCCGACGACGACTTGCAGCCTTGCGTCGTCAATTGTGTAGTGTATTTATCAATAATAGAAAAGTCAGCTAAAACACACAGACCGCCTTGTTATATTTAAACTGTGGAATATTACCCACGACGTCACATGCCCAGACAGAGGCCAGCCAGCCAGTTTCGATCAATTTGCGACATGAAATATTACACCAAAAGTAAACTACATCATTCTTGTTGAGGTATATGCAAGATGCTTCCATACATCAATATCCCTTTCCAATATGTTGCTGGGCTTTTGGGAGCTTCGACAGATGAGCGTATGCTATGCCCATTCTCTGCGAGTTAGAATTCATATTTACGAGGCACAGTTAAACTCATCTCCTCGTTTTTGCTTTCCTATCCACTGGCTGCACTTCTCAAGCGTGTTCCAGATGAAAAGCCAGCGTTGAAAAACCTGTTCATAATAGGGTTTGTTGTTTCTCCTATTTCTCGAATGTCCATTGATGCTATATAGAGTCTCTTCCTTTTACCTGGTGGGTTTGTTCGACTTATGGGTTGGAGTCCGTACTTTAGCAATCACCTCTACAGTAGCATATTGTATCGCCAAATATGTGCAGGGCCCTTTCATGCCATGGATTGGGTTTGTATTTCTTATGGGTCATCTGTCGCTAAATCAGCTTTCTCGTCAGTTCCGCAATAATCCTGGAGAAGTGGATATTACAGGAGCCCAGATGGTGCTTGTAATGAAGCTTACAGCTTTTTGTTGGAATGTTGCCGATGGCAGGCTGCCGGAAAAGGATCTCTCTGAGGACCAAAGAGAACGAGCCATTAAGCAGCTCCCGAGTTTGCTGGATTTTGCTGGATATGTCCTCTTCTTTCCCTCTCTGTGGGCCGGGCCTGCTTTCGACTATGTGGACTATAAAAGATGGATTGATACCACGATGTTTGAAATGCCAGCTGGCTCAGATCCAGCTAGAAAACCTCCCACCAAGAAGAAGAGAAAGATTCCACGAAGTGGCACGCCTGCAGCGTGGAAAGCTGCTACGGGTTTATTCTGGATTCTTCTATTTCTACGACTTTCTGGATCGTATTATCCAGATCTTTTCCTAGGCGACAAGTTCATGGCATATGGCTTTTTCAAGCGAATCTTTATGCTCCACATGCTAGGATTCACCAGTCGCCTGAAATACTATGGTGTTTGGTCTTTGACGGAAGGTGCTTGCATACTTTCAGGTGTTGGATACAAAGGGGTAGACCTAACGACAGGAAAAGTCTCTTGGGATCGCCTTCGTAATGTTAATCCGTGGGGAGTCGAATCTGCCCAAAACTCTCGAGCCTATTTGGCTAATTGGAATATCAATACTAATAATTGGCTGAGAAACTATATCTATCTGCGTGTTACGCCAAAAGGAAAGAAGCCCGGTTTCCGAGCTAGCATGGCAACGTTTGTTACTAGCGCTTTTTGGCATGGATTTTATCCAGGTTACTATCTATCATTCGTCTTGGCCAGTTTTGTCCAGACAGTTGCGAAGAGTAAGTTTCAATGCGCTGTAAAGTCATACGTTCTCACTGACAACTCATAGACTGCCGTCGCTATCTTCGGCCTTTCTTTCTGGATCCAAAAACCTCACAACCAACTTCCACCAAGATATACTATGATATTTTCTCTTACCTTGTTACGCAATTGACCTTTTCATTTGTTACTGCTCCGTTTGTGTTGCTCACGATGCCGGCCTCCCTACTCGTATGGACGCGTGTCTACTTTTATGCAGTGATCGGAACGGCTCTTGCCACTGGTTTCTTTGCATCCCCGGCCAAGGCTTTCCTGATCAAGAAATTAAACAAGAGATCGGGTGCAACTGCAGGTAAACTGAAGCGAACACATAGCCAGGAAAGTCTGGCAGGGAGAGAACCAGTCCTGGGACTTCCACCCGATCCACAGAAGGAGCTGGCAGAGATCGTTCAGGAAGTAAAGGCTGAGATGGAGGCAAGACAGAGGAAAGGTATGCGAAGGGCTGACACTTTGCCTGATCCATCGATCAAAGAGATATGAGAGAAGATGGAGATTTTCCAAAGATGAGGTTTAGGAGGAATAGAGTCCCTGGATAAAGGATAGCTTATAGAAGGAACAAGCATCATAAATTGATACGGCGTAGATCAAAAGTCAAAAAATTGGATATATTCAATTTCAAAATCTTTATCTTGTACTTAAGGATGATTTGAATATAGTCAATGCAGACTCGCTGGCTGTCAATGGCCATAAAAGCTTCCACCACCCCCAAGCTCCAATGGTCAGAAGCATATAATAGGCAACAGTCCACCCTAGACCTAGTTCTCCGTCGAATGGCTGACCATCTTCACTCCTTTTTCCCTCTCCAATGTCCGGACCCATAACTGTTTCATCAGCACTTACCTTGCCCCAAAATCTAGGAAACCCCATCCAGTTGCAGAACGTGTGCACGAGGATTACACTTAATAAGCTACCGGTCCGAAGGTACACAAAAGTAGCATAGCCGCCAAATAACGTTGTATATGTGAACTGTAGTGCTGAGCGAAGCACGGCTGCTATCACCGGCGTGTGCGGATGTGTTATGCGAAATTCATAGAAGTGGTGGACGTGTGCCAACCCGAATATTATAGGCGTGAGGAAAACGATGGTCGTGTTTGATGTTTGCGCGAGAAGGAGGAGAGGAACTGATGCGGAGCGGAAGAGCACTTCTTCCGTAATTGGGCCCTATTCTGATTTAGTATTTTGTGTCAATTACCGTGGGAGGACATACGGTAACAAAGTTACGCCAGCCCATCCAGCTTCTTAAAACAGTATAAACATCCTCCAGCCGTAGCCAACGTCTCCAGCCGCCTTCGACAATCCCAGCTTCAAACAGCGGACCAAGAAAAAGAGTAGCGGTCAACGCAAGAGCTTTAATTGTTTCAGTTATACCAATTGGAAAGTATCCCATGCGGTGCAGCGCCTTCAACCCATTCTCTATCGTAGTGCCATTTGTAGCCACTGAAAACAACACACCGAACGTTAAGATGGAACAGATGATGCAGGAAACGGTAACAGACTGCGTACGGCGTTTTATGACGGAGGGCGCATCGCGAGACAGGTTAGGCGAAGGTCGCGTCGTGGAAGATATGTAGAAGGGGAGGACGTAAATCAGCGTATACACAATCTAACCATTGTTAAACCCCAACTCAGATTCAGACCAAACAGTGATGGCGGAACTTACCAAAGTGGCAATTGCAACTGTTGTGGTGATTGCGGATACTTCTGGCTCTACTTCTCATAAGATTGACTGTCTATATGCCAGGGTCGTCGCTGAATGATACTGACCTTTCTCACCAGTGTAGATAGTTTTTAAGCGCGCGACAAGACTGGTAGGAGCCATTTCAAGTAGCCAAAAAGCATACGTGGGAGAGCAGCAGATTCTGCATGAGTGTGTTGTTGCACTTTAGCCGTCTGGCCGGATCTGGATGTCGGGTTGATATGTATTGATTGTATTGTCCTTTCTCACACAAGCAAAATTTGGCCGAGCGCAAGGCTCACAATGTAGAGGGAATTAGATGGTCGAAGCGGCAACTCCCCCGCCATTTGGAAGCTCTTTCGGATTCAATAGAACATTTTAATAAGATCTTCCTTTACAGATTACCGATAACTTTATTTCTAGATTAAGATTGTCGCTCTAGATAATCGGGAGCATATCAAGATACTTCGAAATTCTGGTTGAACAAGCGGTTATATACTATTTAGAGTTTCTCTCTGGTTTGTTGTTTCGTGCCACATTGCAATGTCTAGGGCAGGAGGCACTGCACCTGTTGCCATGTTCCGACCTCTTTCAATTTTGTCGGACAGGATCACTTCTTGATGCTTTACATCTTCCTCTTCTCTCGCTATCCCTCTCTCTCACCATCGATAAATTACAGCACTAACCTGTAAAGAAGAACAACAACAACAAAAACAACAACACACAATCACAATAATACTCAAAAACAACGATCCCTAGCGGTGAAGTGGCAACTCATCAATGCTCCACCGGTCTGCAGACCGTAATGAAATGGCAGCGGCCACAGAAACCCATAATTCGTAACAATACCACCACTGACTGGTAGCCATGAGTCTATGACCTACGATGGTTTGTTGAAAACGCGAAAGCATCGCGTCCGTGCCAAAAGGCGGAGATTAAACGCGATGCAGCCAACGTGGATGCACGATGCAGGAGAAAGGTCCATCCTGGCGAAAGTCACTGGCAGATCCACTAGCTACAAAGACTAATACGTCGTATAGCGTTGTTGATGTTGTGGTTCAGGCAATTCCTTAGGCTGGATGGGCGGAAAGTCAATTCAGTCGCGTCCGTACGTACAGCTAGTGAGCGAGCAGTGATCTTGCCGGCCAAAATCTGTCTCGTGGGGATATTGGGTTGCAGTCGGCAATATCCTATTTAATGCGTGCAATCTAGAATCTGGAGCTACTACAAGTACACAGTACAAGTACACACGCATATCCCGCGCAGCTCTGGCTCCTGTTGCCGCCCGCTGCTTTCTTTTCCTCCGCCAACATCTTTCCTCCTCTTCAAGCCTTTGACTCTACTTTTAAACCCCCGGTCGCTGAGGCTCGCGTCTACCACTCTTTTCGTGGGACCCCCAAAACAGTTGGACGACAGGAGCCCGGTCCTACAGTCTCAACCGCATAAGACCAACTCTCAAACAGGCAATCGATGATCCAAACCGCATAACAGGCGCATAGCCCCCTGAGCCTTTGAATAAATTCGGTAGCACTGGGTGGCTGGGAGCGGTGGAGTGTTTGACAGGCTTGGAGATAGAGGAACACTTCCAGAAAAACCAGCTGTATCCCCTTGTCTTGTCTTGCCTCGTGGGTGTTCATTTACTTCTGGTCAGCTTGTCTTCTTTCTCTCCTTTATTGTTCCTACTTGTATTCTCTCTTTTTATGATTGCATGTTGTACTTCCCGCCGCCGCCTCTTACTCTATATAATCAGCATCTCTATACCTTACGAATCACGCAGCGCATTGCCTCTCATTCAAGCGACCATACGCATTGTCATTCCCACGCTCTCTTAGTACACGGAACCAGCTGGGACTCTTCTGTTCCTCTTTCAGCAAAGCTCAGCAAAGCAAAGCAAGCATAGCTCTGGAACCTTTGCTTTTTTTAATTTTTTTATTAAAAAAAAAGTCCCCAACGCTCGTCGTTCACCTGGGTCAGCATCGATTGCTATTTTCAAATCTCACGACTTTCCAGCGCATAAAAGCACGAAATGACCACCATCTAGGCTCAGTACGCAGGCTGAATCCAAGCTCGCATTCAGGGATGCTTAGGGGTACGGTAGCCGAAAAATGTCCGACTTCCATCCGGGACAACCTCAACCTTTGGAAAGACGATCCATCTCCGCAACGAATTCAACAGCATCAACATTAAATTCGCGAACTTTACGTCTGGTCCCGAGCGAAGATCCCAGGCTTCCAGAACCAGGAGCCGAGGTTTTCACTCCCATTATCAGACGAACTCCACTCCCAACACACCCCTCGCATTTCCTGTCACCGGCAAACAACGGAAAGTCCCAGGATTATTTTTACGGGTTTCAGAACACATCTAAAACACCACGAACTCCCGGTTCCACTGGTTCGCCAGTTTCCCTAACACATACATTGCCTCAGCCTTCTCATAATGCCGAGCCTACGTCCGGGCCTTCAACCCCTAAACCGAAATATGTCCCCAAGAAGCGCCTCCAGCTTCATAAGGACAACAAGACCTTCTCGTTGGTCCCTCAGGATACATCTAACCCTGTCGAGGACGAACCCCAATCACCAAAGCCAACCGTTCTGTCCACAAAGAGCTCGTACGAATTCCTTTCTGGAGGAAAAAACAATGCAAATCGTGAATCTAATTCCACCACCTCATGCGTACCAGAATCAATTTTGACAGGCTCTACCGCACCCTCGACTCCCGAGTCGGTAAGTAAGCAACATATACCGGCAGATCCTATAGCTAGCTCTCCTTGGAATTATCAGCTCGTTGGTGGCATTCGAAAGGTTGCGAAAACCCCAGACACTAATCGGAAGCTATCTACGTCAACCACCGAAAGCCCGCTTCCTCCTCTACCGGAGACATCAGACGTACCTACCTATCTGCCGCAAGGCCTCTCCACCAAACAGTCCTTTCAATCTACTCAGACTGTGTCGACCACATCCGAGAACACAAACTACAAAATCTACAGCTACGAGTCACCTACTCTGTCCGCTTCCCAATCCGCGCTTCTGCCTCCATCTTCTAGCGATTCCAACTATCAGCTACTGGGCGATCCTTCTCCCTCACCAAGTGGATCTGTTATCATACATCGACCGCAAACACCTGAGTCTGAGTTCGTTTCTGAGAACGAAAACTACGAACTCCACGGTGGCCCATCACCATCGCCATCATCTGTTATTCGACCTCCCCCTCAAACCAAATACTCCCAAGAATCTCTAGTTGTTGCGCCATTGAAGCCACGAAACCGTCATTCCAACGAGTCTTTAGGATTGGGATATTACAAATCGAGGTCAAGAGAATCGTTACGAACTCTCTCTTTGAACTCAATATCAACAGTCCTCAGTCAAAAAGACGCAACAAAAGCAGTCGGCGGAAGTGGCTCAATCATAAACTTAGCACCTGTTCCGCCTAAGCCAAAGGTTGCGTTTTCATGGGCAGACTCGTTAAGTGTACATCCGTTGCGGCACATGAACGAGCATCCGCACCAATGGAGTTCGCAGCTCTCAACTGTGCTTTCCGTCTCGGACGGTGGGACAGATCGAGGCTCCCGATCATGGTCGGACGACAATGGACGGCTGAGCGGTAGTGGCTATGTACCCAGTACTCCCAGCCGCCACAGTCGCCAAATGCTAAGCATCAGCTCATCTATGGCTTCTCCGATATCTCCTGTGGACGGAGATCTCGAACCACCTCGCCCTGCATATTCTCAAAACAGGCGTCATGGCAGCACTTCATCTGCGCACGTAATAGAGGATGTGGATGAGTATGGGGACGGGATTACAAATTTGCAAGAGATGCGATCGCGGCCATCCAGGACGCGGCTCTCTGGGTTCTTTAGCAGTGGCTCGTCTGATAATGGACGAACGAACACTATGCGCTCCACAGCTAGTTCAAGTAGAACAAACAGTTTACTCTCTAGCTCCTTGCCCGGCTGGGCGAAAGTTTATTATGGCAGTGGAGAACGGAGTTACTTAGGAGCGCTAGGAGGCTCAGTGGGAGGCGACAGCCGCTCGAACTCGTTTCGTAGCGGATCGCCTAATACAGATCATTTCCCGAACGACTTGTATAGTCCAAGGCGTCGACCAAGGGAACACAATGATGAAGATCCAATTTATCGAAGATCATACGAAATCACACCTGCACCAGAAACCGGGAGCAATGATCAAACTACCAATGATCCCTTCTCGAGAAAATTCAGGACGTGGAGTATGTCAAGTATTTGGTCACCACATCTTAGAATGGATAGGCGAGCTACTCGACATAGTATGTGGGAACCTCCGTCAGTAAATTGGTCCACGGAAGGCGGCTGGTATGGGAGGAGAAACATACAGCTCTTAATGTTTATTATAGGATTCATTTTTCCTTTCAGTAAGTTTTTCCCTCGGAAAAAGTCACCTTGGCAGTTCCGCTAACCTCTCAAAAGCTTGGATGATTGCCTCCTTTCTACCTCTACCTCACAGACAGGTGCTGGACATGGAAGAACGCGGTCAACGTAGTGCACATGGCTCCAGTGAAGCCTTGGATGACTATTCTCGTCAATTTGGTCCACTTGATGATGCTAGATATGAAAGCGCCAGGTGGTGGCGGAAATTGAATCGATTCATGTCCGTGCCTGGGATTTTGATAGTCACAGCAGTGGTATGTTTAGCAACCTTTGTTGTGGATGCAATAGCTAACAATCCCAGATCATTCTAGTGGTAGTAAGTATCAAAGAGAACTGGTGACCCACCATCTCTACTTCCAAAACACTTGGCCATGAAATTAAAAAGACATAATACTGTTACTTTTTGAAAACCACCTACGATAATTTTTATATATATTTTGTTACGTCTCCGGACAACCGGCCACACGCCCAACTTCTATTTTCATATTCTATAAGACTACATATTCACGATTTACGATGAGAGGAGAGATATTTGGACGGTTCGCATTTTTTTTATTAGCATTATACCCAACCTATAATGGATTGAGAACGATCTTGCGGGATCAACAGATGAGATGCATTTTGTATGATTATGTAAAACTTCAGTGCGGATCATTGTATAGTTAGAGAGAAGCTGAAAGCTAGGATTTACTTCCAAAATAAAATTCAATTTAGCAGCATGATATGATGATGTTCTTCTATGTTCTTGCCTTGGTGTGAAAGGTCTAGCAGTTGAGATAAATCTTCTCTGTTCCACAAACTTAGATTGTCCATAAGCTAGCACAATACATGACTCCCTGTCAAGCACATCATGAACATGTATCACAAAACATGTACGACCTCGACAGTGTAACTTGATGGCTGTAATGCTCCAACTTCATACTCAACTTCCACACAAGTCTCAAGGAAGTATTACGCCATCAAACTTTACATTTTGTTTTTCCAAAGAGCTAATCAAAGACTAAAATTTGGGATATCAACAAGCTTAACAATTCTAGCTCCATAAGAGGGACCGGCTCTCAAGTATTGTTTGACAGCGGTAGAGGAAATAATGTCCTGCTAAGGCTAGCCCACATCTCTATGAACTAACCATCCAGAGAAATGTAAAATCTGTCGCCTCCAAGCGCAAAGTTGGATGTAGAGATTCTGCTTCGACAATTGTGTCATTAGCAGATACAGGAAGTGCGAAATTCACACTTTCATAACAGAGGCGACCTTTGAATGAATAGCTACTAAGATAAAAGAGGGTCTTCCGGGAGAAGGCATGATGAACCCAGATAGAGAAATACATATTCAAGCTGTCATACTGCATGAGATTGCAGTATGGTCAATTCAGTCGATGGTAAGGCTAAAGTGACTCTCGATTACGCGCTTGATTGGAAGCAGTGGCATCCTCGATCAATTTCAAACCCATCCAGTTTGCAATGGTAGACTGGTATTTCAACACTCTATGGCATAATGTTATAGGTGCCATATTTTGAACTGCTTCTTCATTCAAGAGAGCTGAAGTTATAGCATCTCTTGCTTACATGTGTTTTACATTTCTTGACTTTTCTTACATTGGGAGATCTCATCTGGCTCAGCCGACAGTCCCACCACCAAGGATATCTTTGATATTTACTTGCCCACTTCCACGAGCCAAAGGTTCAGATTGGTTTGGTCCCTCTTTCCAGCCTATCATGTATATCATTCTAAATGTGGCGGGTATTGTCCCGTCTTCATTACCATGAAGCTCCCGGTATATCCCTTCATTAGCAAGCAGTACATCTCGTTTTATAGCCCCAGCTTCTCTCCCTAGAATGGCATTGCTCTCTCCCATAGCTTGCAGATCCTGCATAAGCGCAAATGTATCGGGGTAGTCCACAATAATGTCGTCAATATCGACAGTTAACATTTTAAACCCAGCCTTCTGAAGTAATCCGCCCACGTCCCTCACATCCGCTAATGGTGAAACATGCGGTGAGACTCCACCTCTGCGTTCAGTATCTGCGAGCTGTAAAGAAGTACGTAATTCAAAGAGTGTATCTCCTCCAAACATTGCAGCCAGGAATGGCGCATCCGGTTTTAAAACATTATTTATTTGAGCAAGCAGTGAAGGAAGGTCGTTGATCCAATGCATACTCAACGAGCTCAGCACTGCATCAAAAGTTTCCTGATCATATGGAAGCTGCTCCTCATCCTGTAGAACTTCTCGAGTGAGGTTTATTTCATCGTTGAATGGTAGGTCAGAGTCTCGGTACAACATTCTCTCCGAAGAATCTGCGGCAGTAATGTGTGAGAGACGTGAGGATATAGGAACAGGTGATTTCCCCGAAAGTTCGGTGTCAGGATCCGGGAGAGTGAGTGCTCGTGCTATGTTACATGAATTTGCACCAAGATCGAGTACATGGCCGAAATGGCGATTAATATCCTACCACGTTAGATTTAAATCTCAATTTGGGAATGGATGCTTACCAGTAGCCGTGAAGACAGCCGCATAGCTACTTCATCCTTCAAGTAATCTACCTGCCTACTTCTCTCCACATTGGCAGCCGCCCGCTCTTTCTGCAAGTACTTTGTATGGCGATTGAAGATCTGTAAAGTTGGGTTCCGGGAAGAAGATACAGCATAACCTCGAGGTTTGAATTTAAATCTTTTGATTGATTGTCGAACCAGGAATGGTGATGGTAAAGTAGTCCTCATTCTTTCTTTCTATTAAAACCCACCTACATCTGTTGTATAATCTAAGTTCATAAAAAGGAACAAAGATGTCGTAATGATGAGGCTGAAGGTTAACTTCTGCAAGGCTCCACGTTATAGTAGAGTGGTAAAGAAGACCCTTGCAGTGTAAATGCTTGGTATGTTATGAGAGGGGAGCCACGGCAGCATTAGAGCTTAGCGCTTGAGGCTTCAAAGAACGGTGTTTCCCCCCTTTACATGACCAAATTCTAGACATACTCTTTACCCCACGAAGATCCAGGACGGACTGGCTTTACGCCAAAGTGGCATATCGAATGGAGTTCCACGCGCAAGGCTGATTTAACAAAGCCTTAACCACAATTTGCCCAGCATCCACACTGTCATTTCTAAGCTGAACAAAATCAACAACTGGCCCTACCTCGAGGGCTGTAGCAATCTGCCACAGCTGTATTGGAACGGCTCTTATATCTAGGCAGATTGTTCATCTAGGATTTCCCATACAGTACTTCCGATGAGCGCAGTGAGTCGGGCGGCCGGAATGTCGTCCTCGACAGGATCCAATTTCTTGGGCCGGGGAAATAATAGTGGCAGCTCAACAATGCGAGGATTGGTGCAGTTTATAGCAGATTTACGAAATGCTAGAGCGCGAGAGTTAGAGGAGAAACGGATTAATAAAGAGTTGGCCAATATAAGGTTTGTAACTTTCACAAGGACTGAGTGTGGATAATGAGCTGACCCAGTGAACTCCAGACAGAAATTCAAAGGCATGTAGTTACTATCTATTACGAGGTATTCTGGGCTGAGGACTAACATGGTTGGCAGATGGAAACCTTAATGGGTATCACAAAAAGAAATATGTTTGCAAGGTAATATCCTTCACTACGTATCTGCTCCTTCTCATCCTAATACCTTAGTAGTTACTATACATATACATCCTCGGTTGGAATGTTGACTTCGGACATCTTGAAGCTGTGAATCTTATCTCTGCGAACAAATACTCCGAAAAACAGATAGGATACCTTGCCATGACTCTCTTTTTACACGAACAGCATGAATTATTACATTTGGTTGTCAATAGCATAAGAAAGGATCTTACCGATCAAAATGAGCTTTTCAATTGTCTTGCTCTTCACGCCATTGCCAACGTTGGTGGTAGAGAGATGGGAGAAGCTTTAAGTGGTGAAGTTCACCGACTTCTGATATCTCCGTAAGGGTTTCATATTGTGCTTGTGAAGCTTAGCTGACTCCCAAATAGAACCTCGAAAGCCTTCGTGAAGAAAAAGGCAGCCTTGACTCTTCTCAGATTGTACAGGAAGCACCCTGATATAGTTCAACCGCAATGGGCAGAGCGCATAATATCACTCATGGACGATGCAGATATGGGTGTTGCACTTTCGGTCACTTCTCTTGTTATGGCTCTTGCACAGGACAACCCGGAGCAGTATAAAGGAGCTTATGTCAAAGCAGCTTCAAGAATGAAGAGAATACTGGTTGACGGAGAGATTGCTCAGGATTATCTCTACTATAAAGTGCCATGTCCGTGGATACAGGTAAAGATGCTAAGGTTGCTACAGTACTTCCCTCCTTCGGGTAAGCTCCTTCTTTTCATACAGCAGGTCAACCCTTACTGATCCTGAAATAGATGACACACATGTTCGCGATCTTATACGCGAGTCACTTCAAAAGATTCTGAATTTAGCTCTGGACATGCCCAAAAACGTCCAGCAAAATAATGCGCAAAATGCAGTTTTGTTTGAAGCAATCAATCTCATCATACACCTTGACACAGAGCAAGCTTTGATGAAGCAGATTTCGACAAGGTTAGGTAAATTCATTCAGTCGAGAGAGACCAATGTTAGATATCTAGGACTAGAGGCGATGACGCATCTAGCCGCAAGAGCGGAAACGTTAGATCCCATAAAGCAGCATCAAGCCATCATCATCGGGTCTTTGAAAGATCGAGATATCAGTGTGCGGAGAAAAGGCCTCGATTTACTCTACAGCATGTGTGACCAGAGTAATGCTCAGCCAATTGTCGGAGAGCTGTTAGCCTACCTTCAAAATGCAGATTTTGCTATTCGAGAAGAGATGGTTTTGAAAATTGCTATACTCACAGAAAAATACGCTACGGATATTCAGTGGTATGTTGACATATCTTTGAGGTTAATTGCAATGGCGGGAGACCATGTGAGTGACGAAGTATGGCACCGGGTCATCCAAATCGTCACCAACAACGAGGAGCTGCAAGTATATGCTGCACAGAACATTCTCCAATACGTAAAGGCCGATCACTGCCACGAAACCCTCGTAAAGATTGGAGGCTATCTTCTGGGTGAGTTCGGCCATCTCATTGCTGAAGACAAGGGCTGTAGTCCTATTGAACAATTCATTGCCCTTCAAGGCAAATTACAAGGATCTTCATCAAGCACTAGAGCTATCATCCTCTCATCATTCATCAAATTCGTCAATCTTTTTCCAGAGATCAAGCCTCGCCTGTTGTATGTATTTGATGCATACAGTCACACTCTTGATTCTGAACTCCAGCAACGTGCGTGCGAATATCTCGCCCTAGCACGACTACCGACGGATGATCTTCTGCGAACAGTATGCGATGAGATGCCACCTTTCCCAGAACGCCAATCGGCTCTTCTTTCACGTTTACATCAAAAACATGCTGGGAACAGTGACAAACGTACCTGGGTTGTGGGAGGTAAAGATGCGAATGCAAACGAAAAGGATTTCAACTTGGCCAAGAATCCGGGTTTGAAACGAGCATTTAGCAATGCGAACGGTCTCACTATGAATAACGGTGGGGCTAACAGCCCTACGACAAATGGCACGAACGGACATTCCAAAGGTGTAAATGATCTCGCCGGAATTGACATGAATGATGCAGGTCCCTCGGAGCCCAAGACTTTGAAAGCCCCGAATCTCGCAAGCGCGGCTCATTTGTCTCCTGATTGGATGATTGGTTATAACAAACTACTTCTAAAGGGTGATGGGGTTCTCTACGAGGATGGGCAAGTTCAGATTGGATTACGGTCAGAGTATAGAGGCCAAATGGCATGTATCATTCTATACTTTGCAAACAAAGCACCTGCCGCAATATCTTCCTTCACGACCACCTTAGATCTAGAAGATTCTGAGAAGGAGAACCTCAGTTGGGAGGTGAAAGGCTTGCCAGAGAGTACGATTAACCCAGGTGCTCAAAGTCAGCAAATGATCATGTTCGAGGCTAAGAAAGTATTCGACAAGAACCCTACCATTCGTATCAGCTATCTAGCAGGAGCATTACAGGCGCTTACCCTGAAATTACCTGTAACGATACATAAGTTTATGGATCCTGCAGAGCTGACAGCAGAAGACTTCTTCAAGAGATGGAAGCAAATCGGCGGGGCGCCACGTGAAGCCCAAAAAGTATTTGGTGTAAAAGGTGGAAGAGCTGCAGATCGTGAGATTAACGATACATTCATAAGGAGGACAGTCGAAGGATTTAGATGGGGTGTTCTCGATGGCGTTGACCCGAATAAAAAGAACTTTGTTGGTGCTACCGTTTTGCACACTGGAGAAGGTGGTAAATTTGGATGCTTGTTGAGGCTGGAGCCCAATTACTCGACACAGGTAAGCTTGCTCAATAGTTTTCGGAAACGGATAAGTACTAATTTGTGCTATAGATGGTTCGGCTTACCATCCGAGCCACTGACGAGAGCGTCCCAGCGGTTTTAATAAAACTCATGGAAGAGAGGCTATCAGTAGGCATCTCGACCCAGCCCGAAGTGTCTGAAGCCCCTACAAGACGAGATATATCAGATGCTTTTGGCAATGTGATGGTTGAATAGTCGAAAGACCACTTCTGCGCAGATATCCAGAGATGAAGCATTCTAGTACCTAAATCCAATTGATCGTAGTAAAGCAATTTCGCGAATACATTATCGATTGACCATAAGCTATATATGCTGTAATATTTCATGAAATTTCATCACATGTAATGCTTAGGTTCTTTTCTTAGACCTGTATGTTATCATGCCAGGCTCAGCTGAGCATATGCTACTAAATTTTGAGACATCCCTAACCATCTAATTCAACTTTTGTTAGGAGTTGGGATCTATATATACCAGGTCATTTCTAGATCATTCTGGCCTTCCGGTCAGATTGATACGCGATATGCTGGGAGTATTCAGGCTTAGATAAAGCTCTCCTTAATATGTCTTTCCCCCCTATCAAGAAGAAAATAAGTGCAAGGCGCGATTCAGAAAGCTTACACATAGTGTTAAGAAGTAGGGTATGATGGTCCCCAAGGGTATGATGGTCCACAAACAGCTGCAAGACAGACACAGAGCGGGTAGTGCTGATCGCTTTTATGACTGAACTGACCTCCTTGCAAACAGCATAATTCAGATCCATATCAAGTGCCGAAAATTCGCCAAAAATTGGTTCGGAACGGTTCACAAGCTTAGCAATCTGGGTAGGAAGAGAGTTGTTGGTGGTGTACGAACCAAGACGCTACTTAAAACGAGCAACCTAACCGCACGATGTTACCACATCACTTCAGACGGCCACACAGGACATAGTCTTCTAGTCCGTGAAGCTAAAATGACAGACGTGCAACGAAAAGCAAAGCTTGCTCCAACTCGTGCAATACAGTGGATCGGATCTTCAACTAGTTTAGCTTCGCATAGGTCTAATAATCCATAACTGTTGATATCTACATTACTACTTCAACTTAGCAATAACGACTTTGCATGCTGATCACGGAATACGCAGGAATATGACGAGACAAGTTTTCATGCTCATTTTTCTGGGACATTTTGCCACTATTTACGGGTATCTCCTTTCCAGAACGCCTATCTAATGCCCGAGTAATATTCTATACGCAACTGATCAACTTGATTACGATGTTGGACTGATCCCACCACCGATTGACGGTTTGGTCTTTTTTCGCTTTGGTTTCGCAGGCCATCCTGCACTTGTTGGGGTTTTCCCACTTTTGTCGCCTTTCTTTAATGTCAGAACATCCGTCTTGATAGTTGGAGGTGCAACAGCAGGCTTTGATGGAGCTGCAAGTGGCCCTTTCGCGACAGGTGCTTGTGTGAGAAGAGCCCTTCGTTCTTTCTCCTTCTCCTTGTCAACCCTGCTCTTGGTCGCAAGATGGAAATTTCCTGGCTCCCCAGTAATTGGCAAATCATCCATATATTCATCGTCAAAGTAAAGTGACTTTTGAAGCGAGTCATTGAGTAATGCATTGTCATAAGCGACACTATTCGAGGATGCTTTCTTTGGGTCAGACAACCCACCAGGAACTACGCTACTCTCTCTACTTGCTTGTGCATGTTGCGATTCGGAAGCTTTGGGACGACTGGTGATAGAGGGCATATATGTATTTCCTAAAGCTGGAGAGAAATTTGGGAGGGTCGAAGCTACAGACATGAACTTATTCATGCTTGACAACATTGTTAACTATCTCTTGTTAGCATGGGAGCAATAGGGCAGACTATGTAGTATTCTAACCATTCGACTGCTCATAACAGCTGCAATAGTTGGGGCCATATAGATGTACGGATCAACTACGTAATAAGAAGCGTGTGGTATAATTTCATCTTCCTGGCCAGGCCGCTTACGCCTCGTCTGTTTCCTAATAACCCAGACACCTGTTCCTGCTCCAGGACCGGTGATTTCTGGCTCTTGCACAACCAGGAATTCTAGTCCTGACATGCTCATCAGCCGAGCTGTGAAATTCTCTCGCGTGCCAATAACTTCTGGCTCTGTGATAGTGCATTGTTGCCATACAATCGCATTATTCGAAGTCCTATCAAAGAACGGTGAATCTGCAAAGTAATAGAGAACGGTATTCGAGTGAACGCCTTGATACTTCTGGAGATCTGTTAAGGACCACCACTGCATTTCGTCGAGAGGTGAGTCCCTAGCAGGTCCAGTATTGAGTGCCATCTTTGACAGTACAATTTACCGCAGCTCTTTGCGGGCGAAGGGTTGGATTTATTCGGACTTTTCAAATACTCGAGGCCGAAAATACATGGTGGTGTCACGCGGAGAGGTCTATATGCCGAGAAGTGATTGCGACGACGACAGGTGTTATGGAAGTCGAATGTATTTATAAAGTGATGATGTTGGCGGCTTTTAGATGGAAGAGGTAGCCTCGTGTTCCACTTTATTCTACGGAGAATATTTGTTGTTATGACAACCCTTAGCGCTGTACATCATCCACGCCAAGCAAATCATCAACAGCATAATAAACACCAAACATAACTCCACATCATCAACAACATACAACAAAAACTACACACTATCGCGTCAATGTGATTTAGGTATTATACCGATTAGATCTCCTAGTATTACAGCAAATATGAACGACCAATCTCCACCCAAGCGCCTTACACGCGCCCGAGCGGCTGCGAAGACAACCGACACTGGTGTCAACACGACCAAGATCGAGACTGCCGCTTCGAAAGCGAAAGCCACTCGTAGCGTGCCTACGACAAAACGCAAGACCCGAGGAAACGACGTCCACAAAGACGAAGAAGATGAATTGAACAGCGAAATAATCGAACCAGAAGCTGCCAAACCGAGAGGACGCCCTAAGAGAGCAGCAGCACCACAACCTCAATCTGAGCCAGAGGCTGAACCGAAGGAAAGGGTACCAGCTACAACCAAAACCACCCGTAGTCGCCAGGGAAAAGTCCCAGCAGTCGCACCAGTCACAGAGCTAGGTCGACAAAGGAAAATTGCAATCGATCCTGCTATTACCTCAGAACCTGCCCGATCACTTCGAGGCCGACCGAAGAAAGTTGAGATTGTAGAAGAGTCCATCATCGTTATGGATGAACCTCCCAAGAAGACTACACGCAGTCGCGCAGCCACATTATCTAAGGCAACTGTACCCAAGAAGACCGTGAAGTTTGAGGAGCCCGATAAGGAGAATGTAGTGCCTGTGAGAAGTGGTGCGAATGGCAAGGATATGGTAGCAGAAATGGCTACTGGACTCAAAGCCAAGCCGGTCAGGAAGGCTGCTCCTACTCTGGGCAGGGCAACTCGAGGGCGTCCTAAGCCCGTGGAACCAAAACTGTCGCCACTAAGTCCGAAGAAAGCAACGCAAGTTTCTGCAATGAGGGACCAATCTGATGATGAGCTTGCTACAACAGAAAAAACCCCAATGAAGCCCTTAATGAAAAGTCCAATCAAAGCTCCAGGAAGTGTATTCGGAACAGCGAAGAAGTTAGTGTTCTCGAATGACATTACTGTCAACAGGGTTGTCACGCAAAACTATAGTACATCAATCATGAGTAGCCCAGCCAGAAGACCTCCTCAATCGCCATTTAAAGACGGCATGAAGCTATCTCCGCAGAAAGTGAATGCAGGAAACATGCTGTCTAAATCACCATTCAAGTTTTCTGTTCCGACGCAAAAGTCAGTGGACGCCAGTTCCCCATTCAAAGCATCAATGCTCCAATCACCAGCTCGGCGGCCACAGTCACCCACAAAGGTCATGGAGAATGGTTCTCCGACTCGGTCTGGTACCTCTACCTTTGCTGTGACGCCCAAAGCCAGCACTTTCAAGGTATCAAGGTTCACAGCGACCCCAAGGACATTAATTAATACACCATCTCGCCGGGACCATACGCTTGCTCTTAAATCTGGCTCAGTATTACCCACAGTGGACCTTGATCAGAGTGATGTATATACTGTTAATAAACCAGAGGCGCCAGAGCTGTCATTTTCGGGTCGTTTATCGTCTATCGTGCCACGAGAGGTCGACTCTACAGTTCCAGCAACAGAGGTGAATATTGAGGAAGCTAAATGCCAGTTTCTTCTTGAAAGTGAACAAACAGGAGAGGCGATGACAACAAATGACACAATCACTGTCAATACCGTGGAGCTGAATACCAACGCGACAAGTTCGCCTTTCGGAATCAACATGGCTGCTCTCGCTTTCCGCGAAGCCCGTGACAGCCCATTTGAAGATTCCGACTCTGAAGATGAGCTTGCCTCAAGCTCACTAGCATTTTCACCCGCTCCCATAAAGAGAAACAATGTCTCTGTAACTGCTACACCAACTCAATTTGCTGCCATCGCAAAGACTCCTCGTACTTCAGTCTCTTCGAGAGCTGCGAGGTCTCAACAAATTGGATTCACCCCATTGGCCAAACAACTTACGGATTGGATGGCAGCTAGCCCGGAGAAGTCCGACTACGATTCTTCAGAATCTGATGAGCTAGCTGATATGCCTAACACTACGTCTGTTGTCCAGGAGGAGGCTGAACACCCATCTCCAACCAAAAGCACCTTTTTTGACGATGAGATGTCTGTTCGGGAGGAGATGGAAGCCGAACCTATTGTTGAGGATAATGAGAATACCATCCTCGAGTCTGTTGGATTTGCCGCTGTGGATGTCGATGAAATGGACTTGGATCTTGCACAAGAGGCCGACGATTTGTCTATTCTTGAACCTAGCGGAGTGGAAGGATTTCAAACTGGACTCGAGTTTCTCCAGACCGAATCTCCACGAGAGGAACAACTCGAGGAACTAGAATTACGGGAGACGACCGAGCTTAATCAGCATCAAACTCAGACCGATGCAATCGAGCAAGAACTTGGAGAACAGTTTGCTGTGGCTGATCTAGGACTACTTGAAGCAGAAGTTGCCGATCCCACCACATTAGAAGTCGAAGAGGCCCCAGAAGTAGCATTGTCGGAAGCAAGTCAGGAGTATGGAGACGAGAACGATGACTTTATCGATCCCGAATTGCTTGCACTGCCCCTTCCAACAACACCAAAGAACGAGACACCTAAGCGTGTTCTCGCAGAACGCGTATTTCATACCGTTTGTAAAATTCCGCTTAAAGCAGCTGCAGATGATACCCCCATGAGGCCAGTAACTGTCAAACGTAGTGCAAGCATTTCTCGACTCCCTATCCAAAGGCCCTCACATGGTCTCAGCCGAAGCAATACAGTTATCTCCTATTCGCCTTCGAAAAAACCTTCGCTCACACACGAGGTCAAGGATGTTACCATGGATGATGTACCAACCACTCCTGCGAAATCTGATATGGAAATGTGGTCGACAATCGCTACACCAGCTCGCACACCAAGGCGTGATCTTGACACTTCGCTTTTGAAAGGCGCAGTTTGTTTTGTTGATGTTCATACGTCAGAAGGAGCTGATGCTTCATTAATTTTCACAGAGCTCTTAACTCAGATGGGAGCTCGGTGCGTCAAGAGCTGGAATTGGAATGGTTGCTCTGAGGATGGGAGTAAAATTGGGATTACTCACGTAGTTTTCAAGGATGGCGGTAAAAGGACACTGGAAAAGTCAAGGGCTACTGATGGTGTTGTGAGCTGTGTAGGTGTCGGATGGGTACTTGAGTGAGTAATCTATCTAAGAGTTTCATAATATTGAACTAACGTTTGATCAGCTGTGAGCGAGAGAACAAATGGCTTTCCGAGACACCATATCTGATCGATACAGCTATGGTGCCTCGCGGCGGTCATAGACGGCGCAAGAGCATGGAGCCAAAAGCACTTGCTAATATGAATGGCACGCTCCTGCCGTTTGTAACTCCTGTCAAGAACTCTCGCAAAACTATGTCTCCTACTAAAGCATCCTTCACCATTGCCGAGACGCCTTTCACTTCCAAGTCACACCGTCGAGATTCTGTTCAATGGGTACTCTCTCCCGCAAACTCTTCTGACACATGCGAGGACCAGATCTTGACTCCCGTACCTGCAACGCCCGCCCCGGAAGTGATCTCAGCCTACGCTGAAGAAGGCATCTATGGAGATGAAACTCCAGGTAGCCACACCCCATACTATAATCAAAAAGAACATCTTGTTCAGAAGACCGCTCCACCGGGCAAAAGATACTTTGATGGAGAAGGTGGGAATGGTGGATTCTTAAGTGAGAAGAAGGATGAGAGTGTCATGATGAGATTAATGGCTGCTAGAAGAAAGAGCTTGCAATTTGCACCAAAGATTGGAAGCCCCTTGGCTCGGGCAGCTGAGTGGTAGGAGATTTCATACTAAGCGTTGACGGAGTTAATTCATGCGGTGGGATGGTAGTGGCTTGGTTGGGTACTGCTCATTTGGTTTGGTTGTTTTGTAGTGAGATTGGGAACTGGTATTCATGAATATACGAAATTTTCTCCGTATTGAGATTTTATGACAACGTGTCAGCCTGGATCCATCCTGTCTGATTCCTTCCTAGCAAGTACTTGTAGGTTCCCTGGCATTGGGCTGGGACCGTGCAGCATGGGCTATCTATGCGCTGGATATGCATACAGATGCAATATAAATTTGAAGCAAACGAGTCTATCGTTCGTTTGAGTGCGCTGATTTAAGTGTTGCCGTAATATCAGGTGTCATTCATTTTCTTGATTCGAGTTTTACTCTAACTTGAATATTCACATGGGTTTTCGTCCGTAAACAGTGTGACTGTACTGTTGTTAGTACTCTTCAAACGTAACAGCCAAACAATGCGCTATCGGAGACAAACCAGTTACTATACATATGATAGTCTCTTGTCCTCAGATCCTGCCTCACGCCCGCAATGAGTACCTGCACCCTCGTCGTATCCCAACCCAAGATTCTAGTCAGCGGTGCGAGTCCATACGACTCAACAGCATCTAACATTTGCATTTGCATATACCGGCCGAGTTCTTTCTGTTGCGGATTTTTTGGCCACGGCGATAGTGGCACTTTGCGCTTATCTTGGACGATATCTTCAAAGCCGGCGTCACGTAGATGTTGTCTGTGTAACGGTCCTATGTTCATTATCCGTCCGAATTGCTTGGCGGCGCTGTCGAGGGCAACCTGGAAGGTGTGGTAAGAGGAGTCAGTGGGTAGGGAGTTATCATCTACCTTCATATTAGTGATATTTAGAATCCAATGGCCAGGAAATTATACCTGTACTAGCCCAAGCATCAAAATCAGAGAGCCTTCAAATTGATGTCAGTTTCATTGTCAATTGGTACTAGTTCATATAATGCTTACTCAATATAACCACCTGGCTTGAGATGGGTATATGCTTGTTTGAGGAGACGTGGCCAATCTGCTATAGACCCTCCCATAGCCCGCATTTTGATGAAATCAAATGGCTGGGACCACAGCCAATCTGATTCCGCATCATCGACGTGAAATTGGAGGTTCGGCGGAAGCCTATGTAATCAGTAAATAGTCGAGCGATGTCAGTAGGGGATATCGCATACCAAACAGGCTGGATTGGAGAGAGATCTAGTCCTATGACTTGTGATGAAGGATAAGCGCTTGATGGGTGTCAGTTAAGCAATTGCATTAGGGCTGGAAGTGAAACGCACTCTGCAAAATCGATAGCCCAAATCCCTAGTATGAGTCTGTGTTTAGCTATGACATGAATCTAAAAAATATTTACCCGATAGACGAGGTATTCTAGAAAAAAATGGTAATCTTACCTGTTCCGGTGCCAACATCTAGAACACGCTGGGGACCATCACCAATGGGGGCAAGTTGAAGCTTTCCACCATGCACCATGTAGAAGATGTGATGCATCTGGAAAGGCTCATTAGTAAGGGAGCCTTCTTCGTCTGTAGTAATCTTACAAAATCTAATCTATCTTGCTCTTTTTCATCATTTGGTATGGGGTAATTGCCTGCCCGAAAGGCATGATACCGTCTTCCATTCTCATAACTAGCGTAGGGTCAGTTCTACGGTCATGTGATTGGGTTGCCAATATAGACTCACGTGTAGTCTCGTATGCTCGAAGATATAGAAGTGGTATATGAGCCCCTTCATGACATTAGCATGGTACTAAGTTCACTCGTTAGGATTGGCTTGCCCAACAGACTCCCCATCTCCAAAAGCCGAGTCATTATCAGAGATCCGAATACTCTGCGTGGCGTGTTAGCTGATGAACTTGAACATCGAAGTAGGTGTTAGCTGTATTAAACAAAGCAACTGCGTACATCAGGTTCGATGATTGATTCTTGCGAATCAGACGCGGCATCAGTCGCGGGTACGAAATCGGGACCAACATCTTCCTCCACGATAGGAGAACTTCTCGCAGCGGAACCTAGGTCTGGAACAGGTGATGTAGCCATGGTGCTCAATGCGAGGTCCAAATACAACGGTATCTTCAAGAATCGTTGGCGAGTGGTGGTACGCCTGGGGGTAGATGCCACCAATCGTGTTCAGTATAGGTAGATGGCAACACAGCAGCCACCAACTACCGATGCCTCGGGACAACTATCACCGTCAACCGTTGGATTTGAGGAGCAGGCCAGCAGCGTGTAAGGGTGCGCAAGCAAGATAGCGAAGAATAAGCAGCGTGTGAGTGAGTGTTGAAGAAGGAAGATATAAAAGTGTGCGGGGAGCGTGGGCGGTAGTGGTGTTTTTGGCAGTGTAGTTGAAGGGGGAAATGCCGCCATGGACGGCGTGGCTTGCTGCTGATGGTGCTTCAACTCCCAAGTTACAGGCGGACCACCAACCACTGTGGAAACGCCTGGTCAGCAACGCAGCCAAGTTGGCATTCCTTGCTCGCTGGCCACTAGGATTAGCATGACCAAATTATTCTTATTATCCTCTATTACTTATATAATACCAGAATCGCTGCAGAGTCCCGCGGCGCACCGATCCACGCTCGCAGACATTGGAGCGTGATGGGCAGTAGAAGCACCACGTACGACCACCACCACCACCACGACTACCACCAGCGACCACTACCAGCGAGTGTCTCCACCTGCGCGTCGCTATCATCGATATATACATTAATTTAAGCCTTCCTCCCGTGATCCCGCCCTGTTATATTGTACGGGGCGCACACCAGACACATTGCCTGGGGTCGGCTGATGTCTGGGTTGAGGGTGTTGATGAAGCTCGAAGCTCGAAGCTCAAAGCTCAAAGCTCGAATCTGTCAAGTCGTCATCATGTGGTGGTGCCCTTCCTCCGGACGCGTAAGAACCGTCTGTCGTCCTAATACAAGAACCAGTGGCAAAGTGAGTGAGCAAGCAGCAAAGTGGTGCTTCCTCCGCTTGTCTTCCCCCCCCCTCCCCTCCCCACCACCATTCACACCATTCTTTTTCTCCCACTAGATCCTGCGATTTTCCCCCCCAAGACCGCAATCTAATCACTGCATCTTCTTGCTCCACAAATCCTGGGAATCAGACCATTGGGACGTTCGTCAATGCGATCCCCAACCCTGCATCAGCGACCCGCGAGGAGGGTCGTTACCGTACAGCATGGTACGGTACGGTACGGTACTGTGGTTGACTAATTATCGCGATGAGATCAGTAGTGTCAAGCTCAAATAGGTAAAGGAGGCGGGCTCCTACCCCGATTGGGACCTCTCCGCTAGAAGAGCAGTCTTTCCTTTGAGCCTCTTGTGCTCTTCTCCCAACCTTATTGAAGCTTGGGTCCTGCTTTGTATCGTGTTCACATACAATATGGCCATAACATCACTCCTACAGGTGGTGTCCTTCTATCACTGGTCTCTGGCGGCGTTGCTGGCACTGGCGACATGGCTTAGCGTAGAAGTCGTCTATCGCCTGTATCTAGGTCCATTGGCCGTGTTTCCAGGTCCCAAACTGGCGGCGTTGACAGGATGGTATGAAACGTATTTTGACTGCTGGAAACGAGGGAGATACTGGGTGGAAATTGAGAAGATGCACGAGCAATACGGTCGGTATTCACGCTTTACAACCCTAATAAACAACCGACACTAACAGGAACAATTAGGTCCAATCGTCCGAATCAGCCCCTGGTAAGTCTGTGTTCGGCCCAAAAAGTGTATCTCCATGACGAGGCAACCGAACAACTAGGAGCTGTCAAAAAGCTACTGATGGCATTTATCCGAGCTATAGCTTCGAAGCCTAAGCTCTTAGCCCAGTTCCCAGTAATCGAATCGCAGTTCTGACTAGCTGAGTAGGGAAATTCATGTGAACGACCCAGATTTCAACGACTCGTTCAAAGTAAGCTCCAAAGTTAACAAGTATCATTGGTATTACAAATTTGTTGGCTCTTCGGACGCCGCATTTGGGACTGCAGACCATGATCTTCATCGCATTCGGCGGAAAGCACAACAAAACTATTTCACATTGGATGCCGTGGCCCAGTTCGATCCGGTGCTAGAAGGCATCACCTCTAAGCTTGTAAAACGATTGAATGAATTCAGAGAAAGTGGAGAGGTTGCCAACTTGTCGAATGCTTTCAGAAGTCTTGCTACAGATGTAGTCACAGAGTTTTCTTTTCACAAATCACATAACCTACTAGACCAACCCGACTTTGCGGCTGATTTCCAGAAAACCATCAGGGAATTCCCGGAAATTGGTCTATGGCATCGTCATTTTGGGCTCATTTTAGATATCTTAGACCTCATGCCTAGATGGCTCACAAAGCTTATTAACCCAGCTGGAATAGATGTGGTGGATTTCTTTAATGATATCGGGGTTCGGACGAACTCTATCGTGGCTGATTATAGGAGCAAGACTTCTGTCAAGAAATATGGAAAACCAAACGTCATTCACCAGATGCTAGATGCGGAAGAGATGTCGGATAAAGACAAGAGCAACGAGAGACTGGCTTTGGAAGTGAGAACTTTAGTAGGAGCAGGGACTGAGACCACAGGAAATACGTTAACAGCCACGACATTTTATCTTCTGTCGAATCCAGAGAAAGCAGAAAGGGTGAAGGCGGAAATCAGAGAGGCAAAGAAAAAGCGCAACAGCCCGATGAGATATCAGGATCTGCAACAACTTCCATACCTGGTAATTTTGATAGTTCCTCTACTAGACGTTGGCTAATATGTGTATAGAATGCTGTAATACTTGAAAGTCTTCGGTATGTTCTTTAACTATGTAGACGTTCCGCTCTGTGACTTACCAAGATCTAGGATATCTACGTCTGTAGCTGGTCGCATGCCAAGAATCAATACTCGTGAAGCGATAAACTACAAAGACTACATAATTCCAGTCAACACTCCCGTCTCGATGACGCAAAAGCTCACCCACGACAACTCAACCATCTTCCCATCTCCCCGGTCATTCATTCCTGAGCGCTGGCTTATTGCACCAGAAGAACGTAAAAGGCTTGAGAAATACTTGCAGCCATTTGGACGTGGCAGTAGAAGCTGTATCGGTATTCAGTACGTTAACGCTCGGTCTCACTCTTTCCGCTATAGGCACACTCATGTTATAAGTAAAACAGGCAGCTAATCCTTAAACCACTTCACAGTCTCGCATATTCCGAAATATACGTTACAATCGCAGCCCTGTTCTCAGAGCTCGATTTGAAGCTTTTCGACACGGAAGAAGACGATATTAAACAAGTGCACGATTTCTTCTCCCCATTCCCAACAAGCGATCGAGGACTGCGGGTAAATGTTTCTTAGCAACATCACCTTCGATATAGTACACGCTGTATATATAGTGCTTGTATACACATATTAAATATAGCTTCAGCGGCGAGGAGACCATAAAACATGAGCGACATAGAACACAATAGACATGCACATGCACATACATATACAAACTCAACTCAGCTTGCCCTGGACCACTACTGAATGCCTTTCCACTCTTTTCCTTTCACTGCTGTTCAATCTTATCTGCAACGTGACCCTTTCCAAGCAGGCGTGCACAATTGTCTTTCCGCACGTAGTCCATTTACGTACTTGAAAAGGTGCCACTCAGTATCATATAATCGGATTCTTTAAACATGTTAGCTCTTACATAATACCAGGGGCTGTTGGCTATGAGCACAAGGAAGCCATCTCGAAGACTGACGTTCATTGTGGCTGCTATGAACTTTTCAAGACAGGGAAGAACTTTCTTAGATGAAATGCATTAAAGGAAGTCAATTTGTTGCTAGGCTCGTCCCTAGTTTAGAACCGTTGTATATTGCACCTTCCTTGCTCTTTGGTCGACTTTGCTTGCTCATGAGCACCGACACCCGAGGAGCGAGGTTGAAGTCGACGAAGTATCCTACATGCCCTGCAGATGAGTTCCTGGTGGACATCCAAATGCATTATTCTCGAGTTTTATTGTGGAGAGGCTGCTCATAAGATCTGATTGAAAAACACCCCGTACTAGAGCGCTCACGTCATGCTTGGGATGCGCATTAAAATAATAGTATTCAAGAACTCATGTACATACAATCTATATAACCATGCTTGCAACTCCACCCACAACACCTATTAATACAAGGGCTGTCAAAATACCCGCTCCAGCCCGATCAGCTGTTGTAATCGGGTCGTTCTCGTAAGGCTCATCATCCGAAACACCGGCTCCGGCATTGACATCTCCCTCGCTGGTTCCCGTACCCTTTCGAGCACTTACCCACCCTCGCACCTTGTCAACCAAAAGGCTCTGTACGGCCTCTAGCGCGGACATGCTCTGGCCAACCCCCATAATCCCATCATTGACGCCCGTGGTCCACTTGAGCCCACACTGATTCCCGGACTTGCCGCCGGTACACGTCTTTGCTGCTGCTGCAGCTGCCACGGCAACCTTTGCCGTGATGTTGTCGTGTGTAAAGGGAGCAAGCTCTGCAGTTGCGGCCATCTCACGGAGGAAATAAGCCTTGAAAGACTGCTGATCAACATTGCACTTTCCGTTCTCGCATACCTCAAATAAGACGCCGTCTTTGTAAAAGCTCTCACTGGACCTCATCAAGCCATCGATGCGATTTTTCCACAACTCATCGCCATCACTCTGTCGAGTTGTTAGCGTTGCCCACAGTTGAAAATTAAGAGACTTACAAAGTTATACATGGCAGCAGCGCCCATCATGAAAACCCCAGCGTTGTAGGTCCAGCGCGTACCGTCCTGCTTTGTACAATTGTCCTCTACATGACCTCCATCAAACACCTTGTATTCGTCGTTAATCATGTTGGTTGATTCGACCCAGTCATATGCTTTTATAGCCCAGTCCGCATAAGTCTGGTTGCCTGTATACAACGCTAATCTCGCGGCGATGTTGAAAAAGCATCCGTTGGAGATGGTGTTTTTGTAATTGTATCCAATGTTGGTAATAAACTTCTGCCACCGAAGACCACCGCCACAAGTCAACTCGTCCCACCGCCTCGTTTGTTCGTTGAAAACACCTTGTGCAAGAGCAAGCCAACCTGGAACTCCAGCTGGAGGGGGAGCGAAATTTGTTTCTGCCGCGGTCAAGGCCGTCATTCCCCAGAAAGCTTGATCATCATTTCCCAGCGTCTTCGTTTGGTTTTCTGGCATAAAGTCCTTGTTGGCTCCTATTTGATGTACTAACGCCTGCATAGTTACCTCATTGTATGTCGTATCTCCTGTATAGTACCAGTAATTTATCATAGTGCCAAACCTGTGATTATCAGCAACATTCCGTTAACAGTCAAACAGTAAACCAACATTGCTCCACATTCCCACCAGTAGTAAGGATCTGGCAGATTTCCAGGGACATCTCCTGTGTGATTTCCTGTGTATTCCGACATCATATCGAATGCTATCGTACTTGCTGCATCCTTGATCGATTGGTCGTCCGTCAAATCCAACGTTATAGCAGCTTTTGCACCTTGACCGGCAAGCGTACAGAGGGTCACCGCGAAGGCGTAGGGTGATGACAACTTCATGGCCTCGATTTACACAGAAAAAGTAGATGAAAAGTATGAAAACACTCTAGAGAGATAGGTTTCTAGACTCTGTTCAACGCCTTTAAAATGATAAAAGAAATGATACTGTTCGATAACGACTGTATTTGTATAGTATGGGGGAGAGATGGCGATGAAATGGTAGGTAGTGGAAAGCAACTTACGAAGATCACAGTGAGATCCATTCTGGGTAGTCGAATCGACAGTGTATTGTGCCAAGTGCTTGTTATTTGCACAGCCATGAATACCAAGTGCTTGATGTCTGGGCAGATGGATTCTACTGATCATTGCGTGTATGCCAATTTCCAGGGGTAGAATAAGAGCAAAACAGTGGATTGCCAAGTCAAGGAACATAGGGATGAGACACGACCAAGATCCTACACGACTTGACAGTGAATTATCGATTTGGCTGGGAGAGAAAAGGGCTATACTGTAAGCTTGACGAAATGACAGTGCCTGGACGTATACGAAGAGGTTCATGATGCCTGATGGTCTAAGGCTCTGAAGAATTGACGTCGTTGAGCTGTGCTAGGAATCGGCTAAGGGGTCGTCTAATGTCGGTTCGGGTAGCGGACTTCGTATTCGCTGCTTGGGGAACAGCACGTGAATCACTCCAACGAGAAATACAATACAACCTACTGATGTTTAGAGAGTAATAATTGTCCGGTCTTTCGAGATAGGTATATAGCTGAAAATAGCGGATTCGTTGATATAAAAGCAGTTGGAAGCGCCCCCTTACGCGCAATTCTACTCACAATATTCCCAAGATGCTCCAAGTGAAATGGTCTTTATGAAGAGCAATTGTGTATTAGCGTCATACATCAGATGTTGGCAAGCTGTTGATTAAAAGCTGACCAACAACTAATTCACTCGAAGCCGCCCAATGACAATCGGTTGGTCAATAACTTGCCCGTGGTTTCAGGGTTAGAAGCGCTGTGCCATGAGCTGTTTCAAGGATCCTTGTGTCCATCGTGCGGACCTCATCAACGTCGATTTTTCTCAGAACCAAATCACTTTGACAAAACATCAACTTTTTACTTGCCTCTCCAATTCGCTTCAGTCTCCTACGAATAAAACCAGCCCCTCCCGAACTGTTAAGTGAACGCGCAGCAGCCAACTCAAGACGCAAATATGTGTGGTATCAGGGAATGTCTTAGCCTAATGCAGTGGATGACGGGAGGAAAAGCAACCAAACACAAGGACAGCGAAGAGAAGGACGACATTGAGAATCTAGGACCGAGGCCGGTGAAGAAGGATAGTGAAAAATGGACGTCTGATCATGGAGAGAAGGGAGAAAAAGGAGAAAGACAATAAGAAGATACTACTTGCTATGAATAAGCTTTATGCCGAACGGAAATTTGCAGACGACTTGAGCTTTCACTGTTATGACCGTTGGAGATGAGACCTTCTTGTGGTGCAGATTGTGGTTTTGTGGGAGGGAGAAACGGATCGATTTTGGACGACTACTTTACATATCATGAAGAAACTAGAGAAGCTCGCTGCTGGTCTCGGTATGAGCTTTTGATGGTCACGATGTATGACCGTGCGTAACAATCTGAGCCATGCTCACTAAATGATGCAGGGCTTCACCAAATATTTACTTCGGGAATATGGTGTTGCAGACTCTTGCTTGTTTTGTACGATCTGTTTGAAGATGGAGCCTCGGTTATTCGCCAATATTTGAACTTGTTATCAACATATTTCTGGAGTCCTTCCGGATAACATAGCATGCACCTCGCTTCAATTGGGCTGACTCTGGCTTCTCTTTGTGTAGTTAGGTGGTATTGGTCTAGATTATGGCGATTTTCTGCAGGTGCAACAACCTCCTGGATCATTCCCTTTCAGTCTTCATCGGGGTCAGGGCTAGGTAATCTTTTGAAGATGATCACATGCAAAAAAGTGGTTGTTTGAATCGGTTGAGATCCGGGCCTTTCCCGATTAATACTTAGGGAAATGATGAGTTGGGATATCTTTAACGCTGGGATGAGTGGAAAATCCTGTGTTTGATATTTAAGAGTTTCTGGTTGTGGGGGCTTTAGGGGGGATATATGTAACAAGAGCCACTGAATTAGATACCCGAAGATGTTAACCTTACGCTGCTCATTTATCCCTGACTTGAAGCATATTTCCGACTATGTAAGTGAGTTAAGGAAGCTCATATGCCGGGTTGAGGAGACTTGTGACCGTGACCGGATTCTCTCTCTCATTTACTGGCCTAACTTTACTACGCGAACTAAACCAGATCGGCGACCCAAACCTGAAACGAAAAGGTACTCAAATATCAATGAAAGAGTCTCTCGAGCTCACATCGAGTTCTGGCTCTACCATTGGGCAGTTGTTCAATCTTTACCGTGTAGCTTCTACACATTCGGATATCAAGAATTTGATAGATATCGCGATGATGTTACGGAGATTCGGCCAGAAAGTCGACACCGGCCTTTGTATTTCAAATACAGAAACAGCGGTCGTGCACATCTACTAGGAAGATCTTTCTGTAACTTGTGGTATCTTCTCGCCCCGTAACATGAACTTAGCTTGCTATCCAAGGTTATGGCCTGTAGCCTAGTATGCTGATCCAGGACTGCGGCCCCAAGAACCTATCTGCCGGTACGGCACACTAGTTGCTATCAAGAAGCGCAGTCATAAAACTACTTGCAAGTGGAACAAGGGGTACGCGTGTTGAAGTAGCCAAGTTCCCCTCCAGCGCACTTTAGGATATCTAAGGCTGCCCAAGGCAATCCAAGGCTCCAAAATCATGGTTGTGATTAAACATCTACGCCCAGTAAGGCACGTAAACTTTTCCTACTGACGACAAGTATTGTCATGAAACTCCGCTTTACCGTAGCTTCCACAACAAGGTCTCATCATTCATTTAGCTATTTACTGCTTTGCGTTGCTGAAGGCTGGATCCCTACAGAAACCACTTCCTTCACAGCCTGCCAGTCTTTTTTCGGTGCGTTGGGCAATGTCACGGCCCAACTTGAAATGCACCACCTGAGAGCATTACACCGTCGAGCCAGTGCACAACATGACCTGGAACTCTCCAAAAAGTGATATGTTCTAAACAATGTGTCGAGAAAGCACCAGGTTTGTAGGCGGTCTTAACCTCCAACTTCCAGAGCCTCGTGTTCTCCATTGGGGAACCCGTTAGCACAATAAATGAGCCCCTGAATCTTTTTCCAAATTTAATAAACCTTCTAAATTAGATTAAACATCAATTAAAATTATGTAAGATATGTACAATTAATATGCTTTTGCACTATTTGGTCCCAACATTGGACAATTAAAAGTTAAAACCCAAGCTTTCATGAATAGTAGTCTCTCATAGGCCCAGCCACATGATGAGCATCACCGTTATAACAGCAAAGCTAACTGTTTTCAAACTATCGCGAAGGGCTTGAGGCCCACCATTGACCTCCTCTGGCTGGGGTGCCGTTCCAGTCGGAGCTTGAATCTGCCCATCACTGATCTGAGAGATTGGAGCTCCGCCTGTGGGAGCTGGACTGTCAGAAACGAGTACTGACGATGCGATACTTGCTGGTGCGCACGTATTCATTACTGTCATTGTCTTATAAATTGTCTCGGTGATCGTGGGAGGTTGATAATCGATCGGTGTACATTCACAAGTCTCCATGGCAGGAGCCAAGGTTGGAGTGGCATATGTTGAGGGAACATCGCAAGTAATGACCGTTGTGCCAGTTTTGTAAATGGTAAACTCTTGCCCATAAGAGCTGATCGTCGTTGGGGCACTTGTGCAGTCCACCACTATGGTCGTTGTCTTCCGAGCTTTCTTCGCTGTTGTGGTAGGAATATCACAGACGATAACCGTTTTGCCAGTAGTTGTAATGAAAAAGGTACTATCGAATGTTACCAATGTGCTTGGCGCCTCTGTACAATCTACAGTAAATGTTGTAAGGCTGACGGAAGCAGATGTGATAGTGGGCATCGTAAAATAGGTACTTTCGGAAACGGAATTGAATTCGAAGGGAAGGGAAATAGTTTCAAGATTTGAAGTGATCGAACCCGTAGGTTGCGTGCCTAAGGTTGTTGTTGATTCTGAAAATATTCCGTTCTGTGGGAACGTGATAGTCGTGCTGAACGCGCCTGATACTACAATCGTAGTCGCGCCAAATGGCGGCAACGTTTGAGTGTCTAATGTCGTGGTCGGAATATCGATAGTGACGCCTGTTGTTGGAACTCCTGGTGAGGTGGTGCTTGGCAATGTTCCTATAGTTGTACTTTCATCGGGAACTACTATAGTGGTCACAACTCCACCATCGGTAGTCACCACAGTAGTCCTTCCTCCTCCATCGGTAGGGAAATCATTGTCATCTGTGGTAGTCGGTGTTGAAGTTGGAGGGGTGGTGGTTGGAGGAGTAGTGGCTGGAGGAGTAGTAGTTGAGGTACTCGATGTCGCGAGCGCACATGGGGATATTTGGACATTGTTAGTGTCCAATGTAACGGCGCCGGTGAGTGCATATAGTCCTCCAATAACCGAAGCACCAGTGTTGAGAGTGATACTCGCCTGCGCGAGGATGGATCCCTGGAAGGACGTTCCAGTTCCCAAGGTAGCAGAGGTACCAACTTGCCAGAAGACGTTACAAGCCTGTGCTCCGTTCGCGAGAACAACACTGGACGCAGATCCTGTGATGAGAGTGGAGGCAATCTGGAAAATCCATTGCCCATCTGTGCTACCCTGACCATTGAGTGTCAAAATACTGTCAAGAGCAGCCTGTGATGTGAATTTGTATGTCCCAGCCACGAGCGTAAGGCCACCCAAATTGGTTCCTGAAAGATCTTGGGTCAAAGCGCTCGCAGCAAACCCGTTGTAAGCGGTGGTTGCGTCTATCTGTGCCTGGGATGCAACAGCGTCGGTAGCATGTCGGACGCCATTGATAATCTGGCCGGGTGGAAACCCACTGATAGATGTTCCTGGAGAGACACCTAAATCGCCAGAGACGAGTGTATCGCCTGTGTTGGTCACTGCCGAAGCTCCCAATACGGCGAAAGATGCTGCACTGCCTAATGCGGCGGATTGGGCATTGATACCTAGATTAAAGAGACTGCTGAGAAGCAGAATAGCGGTAAGTCGCATCCTGTTATAATTCATCTGCCTTCGGGGTGATATATGAGGTGACGATATGGTTAGCGAAGGTTACCTGCCGTAGAAACGTGAGAAGCTTTTAATAAGAGAAGTGTTTGCTGTGCTGTCTCGTGTCAACCTTATGACGGAAACAAGATGTGTAGCTCAGTCGCTAGAGTGCTTGTTCTCAACCTCTACCAGTGGTTACCAGTGATGGATTACCCAACTAGAGTAATTAGTACATGCCCTTAAGTTCCGAACTGTGTTCTTGAACCAATAAGACTTGCAGTGCCTAAACTAAAACCAGAAATACCAATATAACGAAGTAGGATTGTTACCTGTATGACGATCGATTGGAATATAGAGTTTCTGAGCTTTGTCTTCTAAGCAGAATGGAGGCTAGTGGCCTGGAGACCACGGAAAGTCTATTAGGATGAAGTACGCCTTGATGTTATTCAAACCTGTCATTGTACTATCGCACCGCGCCATTTCCATATGGTTACCAATGGCGAGGCCAGGCGATCATCTCACAATCTGGTCGAGATAAGAAGAGGTGGGATAAGATGCAAGATCGAGGCTGTTCACCTCAAGAATCTTCTTGACCCCTTCCCTCCATTATGACTTGGAAACATGCATCGATCGGTGGTAACGAATGGTCTGTTCGCAACAGTGGGATGAGTAGATGTTCTTCAAACCCTATTGAGTGTCTAACCGTGGTAACTAGACGCGAATGTTGAGGAAGGGGATTGGCAGCAGCTTTTCGAACAAGGTCTCGGTATCTTCTCAATACTGCACGGGGATTCCACGCATATTACCAGCGGAGCCTGAGGTAGATCTGCGGCGGGCCGCTGCGTTAGCCATTCAAGGACAGAAGACAATAAATTATTAAGGTTTGGACAAGAATCTAAGTTGACGAAATTACACGCTTGGTAAGGGCTAATGGCTTGGAAGGGACGGGAAATTGCACGTACCATAGCAATTTGCTAAGCTCATGACCGGAGTCGATCTAGACTTAGGACAAACAGCGCACACGAGATTCGTCTATACGAGTTACTAGTAGGTTTGTAGTAGGAAGGTGACCTCTTACCTGCCATGTTTTGTTGACGTTGTTGTCCTATTTCACGTGTGTTGCCACATAAATCCTAGGCTAGGTTGTCCGAAAGTCGCTGGGCATGTGTAATAATAATACTAGGAAGTAGAAATATCAGGTTTTGGGTTTGCCTCAGCATGCATGATATTCTTGTCGCCTACATAACTTTGATTGGGGTTTAATTTTGTTGCTGGTATTAAGGTTTGGTAATACTTGTGTGGTTGCTGTTGTGTTTGGTGTTGATATTGATATTGATATTGATATTTTTATTGATTGTTGACATTGATACTGTTACTGTTTTGCAACGAGTGGATATAGTATACGGGTCCTTGCATCGCACCTGCGTCCCGTTCGTCCTGTCTCCATTATGCACAGCACATACCAAGTTGAGGCTGCATCGATCAAAAGCTTGGTTCTGCCCCAAGATCATGTGAGTCAGGCTGAAGCTAATAGGTGAAACTTTAAGTTTCCTTTAGATCAGTTGTCAACCATGCATTTTCCCGCGTAATCAGCCCACGTAACTAATGAAAAGTCAAACATAAACCTTACCGAAGCCGTTCAAAACTCAGGTAATTTGGGTATTAACAGTGGGATTGAAGTCGTTGGTAACCTATCATAGACCATCAACAGGGGACGGAAGTTGAAGACTCCTCCTGCTTAACGAGAAAGATTGAGTCAATACTGTTTTGTTACGCTTACCAAGAAAAGGATGCGATTATTGCCACCCTTCACCCAAGCCTACAACAGACAATCCGGAAGAATAAGTGCATCGTACTGTTTAATCATAGAGCAAAAGACCCAGCAAGGTCTTGGCACGCTGTCGGAGTGTTCGCGGAAATTAAGTAACACACATAAGTGATTAATTACTTTTAAGCTTTGTAAAGCTTGGTTTACCTCTATCAAAAGATCTACCTCTAACACCGTGCCATTACTTTAGAAATACGAGGGTGTACATGGAGGAAGATGTGAGATCACCTTATGGATATACCATATATAATGCAATTGTCACGAGGAATGAAGGTTCTCAGGCTCAATATTAACCATCATTGTTTAAGTCGTACAGCTGTATAAGTTAGCACTAGCTAGGTGTTGGTGATAGACAACGAAGTGTGACCTTTTTACATTAACTCCAGTCACTCGATAGCACTATAACAAGAGAAAATCCAAGCAATAGTTTTTACTTTATAATATTGATAATCTAGTAGAACAACTACTCCATAGACAAGTTAAGGCGTTACATCATATTCGGTCGCCCGAAACCTCGGGCCTCATCTTTGGTCGTCAATTCTTAAAAGATAGCATCGTAAATGGCCTGCCCCACTGGACCAGCAGATGCTGGGTTTTGACCGGTAATCAATCGACCATTTCGGCCCGTGACTACTTTAGATGCCCAGGACTCTCCTGCCTTAACATATTTTCCTCCACTGGCCTCATTGAGAGCATCTTCCAACTTGAATGGCATGAGGCTTGTCATACCAACGGTATCCTCCTCAGTATTCGAGAAACCTGTCACGCTCTGGCCAGCGAGTAAGTGCTCTCCGGAGGCTAACTTTACGTTTACTAACGCTGCTGGTCCGTGGCAGACTGCTGACACGACCTTACCATTCTCGTAGAATTCGTTAATGAGCTTGTGACTTGTGGAATCGGTAGCGAGATCGAACATAGCTGCACACGTCAATTAGCATGCAGAACAAATGATAATCTAGGGTCAAACTCACGTCCATGTCCACCGACATAGAAGATAGCGTCAAACTCCTTTGCACGACCCAAAAATGTCGAAAGCTTCTCTGTGTTCTTCCATAACGCTTCTTTTGTGTTGAGGAAGTTGATGGAAACAGTGTCTTCTTTAGATGCTTCTACCGATCCTTGGTCAAGGGGAGCCTCTCCGCCATTGGGCGATGCGATAGTTATTTCAACATGATCTTTAAGGACTTCGTAAGGATGTGCGAATTCAGGCTGCAGTATGCCGAATTAGAATTTGAAATACAGAAATATCAATGGGGTTTGATTTACCAGATACCATCCGGTCTTCTTGTCTGCAGTTAAAGCCTCGTGGGAGGTTAATACGAAGAGAACCTTTGGTGCCATATTGATATTGGTATGAGGGAATTTGGGTTTAGAGTATGTAGTGAAGTGTTGAGCAGGTGAGTAGTTCAATAATGTTATGGTGGGATGGAGGAATAATAATTTGTTCAAACCCGTTGGGTTCGCAGTTATATATCAAAAACAGCAGAACGTGCGGGGTTTGCGGATCCCAAATATTTGCTTCCTGCAACGTCATGTTTGAAATGCAAATATTGGCCGCTTATCGCCTAAGTCTCTTTATGATCAATCTTCACTGCTTTCGTCTGGGTCTAAGATGGTAACGGTGATATCTCCACTCATACCTCCCTTGACCGCTGGGTTGTCGTTGCACTCTGGCCTGCTTACGTCCGTGATCCAGTTGTATTTGGCTGGTGGTGAAAATTAATACAACACTTCTGGTTAGAGCTTTACGGCGTTAAGAAGACCCTGACATGCATTGAGCCTCGGCATTGGCTGTAACAGCGGACATTAAAAACTTATGGAGGTGTAAGGCTGAGTCGTAGAACTTCACCGAGTCATGCTATTTCCTTCTTGCTTATTAACGTATATAGTGCAAGTGACGTCACTATATTCTTGTGTTCAAAAATACTCTAACTGTGTCATGTGACCGGCCTCAACGATACTAGCAAATGTTCAAGCAGATGAACAGCATATCAGTTTCTCCAGTAATCAGACAACAGACAATCAGAAGATCAGAAAACCATGAATATGTGAGCCATGTTAAAGCATGTATCAGCTTACGGCAGTAATAGAATCTAATCATTCATGTACATTCGCTTCTACTCGATTCTTTGCTCTTCTCACTCCCTTTGTACGCTACTTGGAGATCATGGCGTACTTTGGGTGGTTTAGAACAAGGCAGTCATCAAGAGCAAGTTTATGAAGTATTCAGTGGCAATTGACGTATTTACCCACACTTCTCCATCTTGGGTTCATTGCTACCAAATCAGCCTCCATGTGCACCACTGGGGAAAGGTAAGACACTGAAGCTTCATCTTGTCGGTCGACACAGATTCACGTGATCTGCATATATGTCTAGACACTTTCAGCCTCTCTTTTATAAAATAAACTGCACCTATTAGACCATTGCCCAACTATTTACTCTAGGTTTCTAATCTTGAAATTCGAAATTAGGCATGCTGACCCAAAACAAGATCCCAGTATCATATAGTGATACAAAACTAAGCAATTTGTCGTCATGGTGACTTTTGCTTAAGCACAAAGTAACGTATCGTCACTAAGTCTTTCTACCTATTTTTTCAATCATAAGATATGTTCTTGGGAAATCTCAATTATGCCGTCGCTAAGTGGACGAGAATCTAGGATTCCTGTCTTGATACGGTTTCTGATGTACTTATGTTACCAGCTTATTTGATATAGGGTGCCCATGTTCAAGGGCTTCACGTGACTTCTAGCTCGCCTTTAACCTACAACAGCGATACGAATAGTGTTTGACATATATCCATTAGCAGGTTGGTTGGAAATCCTCCTTTTTTCAACTGCAAGAAGCCGCTTCTACGAATCAGCCAGAAGTATTCCATAATCTATCATCTGGTATGTATAAGCTTATCTCTGTCCACAAGTCCTTGCATCTTTGAAGGAAGTGTTTATGAAGCCACAAAAAGTGACGGAGTTTTTCTTTAATTTCTTCCCAGTACATCAAAGCTAAACTCTTGCACATCCATTTCAAGTGGCCTATGAAATATCTTCTGTGTGTATTCTCCACACTGGAAGATCCTGCAAGAAACATGATCCAAATGACTTCATGCGGAAATGTTTCAAAAAGTACGTCCAGAACTGCAAATGGTAATTTAGCTACCGTAACCTGAATCCGATCTACTAGTATCGAGCGAATAGATGCTTCAATAGGTGTTAGGCGGATATTCGTATAAATATATAACATCAAAGCCTGGAATAGGAGCGGTAGTATAAATGTTTCCTCTGAATTTATATCCACAGGAAAGAAGCTAGAAGAAATTGTCCTGTATTGTGCCATCAGCATAAGGTTTGTGTGCTCTGCATAATAGACGTGGTCAAGGTACGCGACATCTTGGAGAACCGAGGTATGCTTTAAGTTGGCAAATTCGAGAAACATTGCAATAGAGTGGAAGTCTTGAAGTAAGGGTATGAGATTCGAGTAGCCAGATATAACAGCGGTGCTAATAATCGGATCATTGAGACATAGGTGTAGGTCCTGTGCAGTGGCTGGTATAAACTGAGTGATGGATGGAAGTATTGGAGGTGAGGATAGCTGAAATATTGGTATGGATTGCCAACGAGTCGCGTTGCAAAGATCTGCCCTGCAAACTTTGAACACAGACATTTCGGAAGGGATAAAGTAGAGCACTTACCACAGCACCAGGTGTTTTAAATTGCTATTCATTGCCAGATTATCGATTCCTCCTTTCATGGCAACCAGAGCTTGCAGCCCTCTTATATGGATTAGTGCCTTTTCCATATCGCCGTCTAGGTTCTAAACAATGATTAAACCTTGACTGGTCTATATTTCTTGATAAAGAGGCTTACCTCAAGATTACTGAGGGTTGCAATCGCCGCGATAGTTGAGTTCTCAATTCCATGAATAGAAGCATCAGCCAAAGTGCAACTGATGGACTTTAGCGCTAGCTCTAAGTACGTTATGCTTTCCTGTACCCCTGACTTGGTTCCTTGAGCAATATATTCTGATGCCCAACCCATCATAATGCCCAATAAAGCAGGGTTGCCGCCATATCCGGACAGATACGTGTTTGAAAGATCTTTGCGGATAGAAATTGGACAATTATTCTGGGCTGCTGTTTAATCGTTAGGTTGTGAGTATATCTTTGAGTTCTTCAAAATGCGGTATAGCTTGGATTTTATCTTCAGAGATACTTACCGAGGAGCAAAATCTCATGCAGTTTTGGTTGAAAGGGTTGTGGAGATATGTTGGATAGTTCTGAATTTCCTTGAGGTATCCAATTTCTTGGAGCACAAACGGACGGCTCTGGTGATTGACCTCGAGAAGAACTGTCTACCCAGGCTAAACTCCCATAGGTGCCCGTGTACTCAACACACTTTTTAATGGGATATAGTGTTGGTTGCAGTCGTGTAGAGTCACAAGCTGCCTTGGATTGTGTTTTCTGCAAAGAAATCGAGGTAGTGGCACCCAATTGATTGATAGTAGAGGTCTTCTTTGATAGCGGAAGAAGTGGAAAGCTTTTTGCTCGTGATGAACTCTCGCTCTGCTTTTTCCTCACTAATTTCATCACATGTGAGCGAACTGCTCTTGCCTTTTCCTTGTTATGCTTTGGTGTTCCGAAGAGGTTCACAAACTCCATCACCTGGTGACTATTTGTGGTAGCGAGTGTTTGAGAGCTACTGCCATTGCTTTTGGCACCATTCATTGTACATTCTATGTAGAATCTATTGAAGAACTTCGCCAATCTAATGTGCTCGTCAATCATTCAGGGACTAGATGAGTAAAGAACTTAGTCAATACGAGAAATCGTTGCTTAGTAACCGGGCACATAACCCGTAACGATCCACATGAACCCCTCTCCAACCAATGTAAGTTTCATTTGCATATAAACAGAGGTACGATTTAAATGGTGATTTAAGGTGCACGTTTGCGAACGCGGAAGAATACGGGGGCGTTTGCGACACCAGCCTAATTAGGAATTTGGTACTTCCAATAGAAAACATTACACACCATGTCTTTGTACTGCGGTGACATTGGGAAGGCTTTTCAAAGGCTGTTTCTTCTCGTTTGAAGGATCCTGCACTGCACTCAAATTCCTGGCACTTGTATTGTCAACCTTTTTTGTTTTGCCAATTCCTAGATATTGAACGGCACGTTGTGAAGTTGCAACAGTCGAAGGCTAGAAAAGCTTATAAAACGCATACAAATTTAGTATCTTAGAGAAAACCGATAATATGACTGATTAGACAAAGGGTGTAGAATTCCAAATCCCTCAATCGATTATACTTGAAAACTACTGTGCAATATTTGCCACATTGGCTTGGGTTCCATCCATGTGGATTCTGGTGCATTTAACAAGTTTCATCATGAGTCTTATTAATCGTACCGCATGAAAAAAGCTTCACAGATTCTTTTGCAGCAAATGCAAATTACTATTCCTGGCAAATAATTGGCGGTTTGAGTTGGATTAGGTTTCCATTAGTTGAATCAAGAAGTTTCAATTTCGCAAAATGCTAGAAACATAGCCAACCTCTTCGTTCTCTTTCTTTAGATATGATTTAACAGCAAAATAACTTCTTCACTAAGAAATGATAGCATTAACCCCTTTTTTCTAGTCATATTTAGTGGGGCTGTGGGCTTGAACCTCACGTATCCCCTTGTCAAGGACCTGGACTCACGATGAAAGCGGAGGAGAGGTTCCTGTGCGTAAAACGTGTGTAAAGGTTTCTTGTTTTGGTAAAGTCTAGGGAAGGAAGCTCTCCGTACGGGAGAGGTCTAAGTAT
>Ga0247810_10000409_pt1 | contig 49472 bp, 42 predicted proteins | sample UWRJL119311C1_FD_179918 | JGI IMG/M metagenome (GOLD analysis project Ga0247810, IMG submission 179918) | Plant litter microbial communities from Arlington Agricultural Research Station in Wisconsin, United States - UWRJ-L119-311C-1 | ecosystem: Environmental > Terrestrial > Plant litter >...
CGTTGTGGCCTGTAATACTGCGACTACAAATGCCATTTTTGAACTGCGTGCCGATTATGACATTCCGTTTATAGGAATTGAGCCAGCCATAAAACCGGCCGCCCATAATTCTAAAACACAGGTTATTGGCATTTTAGCAACCAAAGGCACATTGAATAGTGAGTTGTTTAACAAAACTGCCGAGATGTTTCAGGATACAAAAATCATAGAACAAGTTGGGTTCGGATTGGTTCAGCTGATTGAAGAGGGTAATCTGAATTCCCCGGAAATGACCCAACTACTTGAATCTTATTTACAGCCTATGATTGATGCCAATATTGACTATCTGGTTCTGGGCTGCAGCCATTACCCGTATTTGATTCCACAGATCAAAAAAATTCTTCCTGAACATATTCAGATTATCGATTCAGGAGAAGCGGTCGCCAGACAGACTAAAAATATTTTGCGTGAAAAAGTAGGTTTTTCTGATGCTGAAAAAAGTGAACCTTTGTTTTATATCAATTCTAATCCTGCTGTTTTAAAGTCAATTTTAAATAATAAATACAACGTGATTCAGAAGGAATTTTAGTAATTATTCTATTTTTCGCTTGACAAACCAAATCCCGTCTAATGATAAATTGAGTGATAATTTATGATAATTTTCTTTTATCAAACCTTCTCCAATTTTACCTTTTTGTCCGTAAGAATAAGAAATATTAAGTACAGAAAAAGTGTTATCAACCAGTAAAGAAATCCCGATAGAAATTGCTGCATTATTAACTCTTTTTCCATCAACTTCGAGATAGCCGGTATCAAAATTTAACCCTGTTCCATATTGAACACTATCCCAATAACTTCTAACGTTTTTATTTCTTCTAAAACTAAATCCTAAAGCAAAACGATCCTGGTTTATAAAATCACCATATAGTTCTGATTGATTTGTATCATTCCATAAACTTTTTTCGTAATCTAAAGTCATGTTCAGATTGTTTTTAAAATGTTTACTAATTCCAAAACCAACCTCTAAAGGCATGTAGTAATCATCGGTATCGGAGGCTACATTAGACTCTATAATACTTTCATTCGAATTGCTTATATTCTCTACGGTCTGAACTTTAGAAGCTTTAATCTGAGCAGGTAATTTAAACGTCGAAGCAATGGTAAAAGTCGAGTCCATTTTATATTGAGCTCCCAAAGTCGCACGCATACCACTATAGTCTGTTTTTTTATTAATAGCCGTCATTGAATTCGAAATCGTATAACTTCTTTCATCAGTTGTATTTCCAAACAATACAGTTCCCGTAATTCCCATTGATAATTTTTTGCTTACACGGTAACCGTATGAAAAATCAAAATTATTTAATCCGCCCGATCCTTCAGCATTTAAGGTATAATATTCAGAAGTATTCGAAATAGGCAATTTTAGATCTGAAATTTTGAAAGAAGCACTTGAATAGGGGCGCAAAGCAAGACTGAAAGCAGATTTTTTAGTAACGGGAAATGCAAAAGCAATATGCGAAAACTGAAAATTATTGCGCTTTTCAGTTTTAGAACTGCTCTGAAAAGTTGTTCCAATAGCCTTTCCTCCTACTTCAAACATAAAATGATTTAGTGGTAAATATCCCAATGAAGCCGGATTTAGATTATTGATAAAAGTATCTGATGGAAGTGCAATTCCCGAAGAACCAATTGAAGGAATTGAACCATAATCTGCATCATATAAACTTCCCAAACCGTACAATGAATAAGGAGAACTGGAAATACTTTGCGAAAAAGAGGCTACACATATTAAAATGAAGCAACTTAAAAATGTGATTTTATTTTTCATTAATAGGAGAGGTAGTAAATTTTCAATTGGATTTTATTATTAAGATGTTTTTGATCACCCAAAACCAGTCTGTTAACTGCTTTGTAAATACTTGGTAAAACAAAAACCAGCGAAGATTTAGAATCTGATTGCTTAAGCATTTCTTTCTGCAAAAAATTTCCAAGAGATAATGAATACTGAACGTTTTCATTAAACTCATCACTTCCCTTATTTAGCTTGGCATATAACGCCACACCCGATGAAGTATTTAAAGTAGTACTAATTCTGTTTAATTTATCTGCAACATATACCCGCAACGAATCAGACAAAGGGAATTTTTCTGAATATGTATTGTTAACTGGTTTTAAAATCAATTCAGCATCAATAATTGCACCTTTATCTGATATGTATTTAAGCTGTTTTATGTTTGGAAAATCAATTCTGCACGCAACTCCCGTTCCCGACTGAATATAACCTTGATTATACGTTACCAAACTTGACAATTTACTGTTTGATGCCGGTAAGTTTTGAATTAGTGTACCTGTTTTATCCAACGAAATGGAATTAAATTGTTTTGTGGCATCCAAAAAAGTAAAATCTTTCACATAAGAAGTTTCGGTATCACTTAAATATTTCGAATAATAAAGCCTCACTTTGCTGGTTAAAGAAAATCCAATGACACTTGAAGAATTTTCAGTTGAAGGTACAAGTACAAGTCCTTTTAAATATTCTGCAAAACTGTCGAAATCTGTGATATCCCTTTGCTTAAATCTTTGAAAGAGTAACTGTCCAAAAGCAGCATCCATTTTAATATTGATGGAATCTTTTTCTAATGGTCTTGGCTTATAAGAAATGGTTCCTAAACTTTCCGGACTATAATTCAGAGCCGAATTATTATAAAAGTAGTCATCGTCTGTATTTGGCTTGACTTTTTGAATTAATCGATGAATATTAAACGTTTGCACCTTAGTAGTATCTCCGTAATAATAATTATCATATTTTAAAATCATTGAAATAGAATCAAAAACATAGTTTGTTGCTTCTGTATCAGACGAGCCACTAACCAAACTATATGAATCTGATGCCAATTGAAAATAACTGTTTGATTTTACTTTACCAAAAAGAGGATCGTCATAGTTCCCCACCAAAATACGGCTTTGATTAGACGTAATTAGAGAATCGAAATTTATTGTAGACATTTCGACCGTAACGGTATCAATTAAAATCACCTTGTTATTTACTGCCAAATAATCAGAGCCAACGACAAACTCTCCTGCATCTGTGTCCGTACCACAGGAAACTATTGCGAAAGCAAAAAACAACATCAATATAAACTTATACATAATCCAATTTTTTGGACAAATATAAAAGCCACTTTTCTGGACAACACTATAACATATACAATCCAGTATTTTTAGACTATAGAAAGCATAAAATCATCTACAATCGGCGTAGGATAACAAATAATTGATTAAGCCTGCAAAATCGCCAATTAGTCTATCAAAAACACCCATACATATATCTTCTTTTTTTTTAAACAGGTTGCCGCCTACTTTTGGACCAATTAAATAAGTAATGAAAACAAAGGTATTAGTTTGGGCTGTGTTTTTAGTTTGCCCTTTTTGTGTGAAGGCACAAGAAAAGTTTTCTGTCGATTTTAATTTAAAGACTGAGCCAACAGAGGAAATTAATTTCAATGAATCAAATGCCGGAATATCTGTTTCTAAAAAAATAGATGATAAAAATGAAATCACAAATACGGCAGAATACACAAATCTTAAAATAAAGTATGACGCAGGAACTTATAATTATTTTGAAAACCTAAATCAGTTCAATCAGATTCAAAACAAATTTGAAATTTCACATAAAGTTTCTGATGCGACCAAATTGAATTTAGCTGTAATTCCAACAATTAATTTTCAGCAAAATTTGGGTATTTCTGATGTTAATGTATTAGGAGGTTTTCAATTGAATCAGCAGTTAAATTTAAAAATAGCTTTAAAGATTGGTATTGAAAGATCAACTGTTTTTGGTTCACCTAAATTCATTCCTACATTATCATTTTCAAATAAAATAAACGATCAAAGCAGTGTGCTAATTGGTTTTCCTCATTCTAAAATATCTTATTCTAATAATGAACGAAACATATTTAGTCTGAGTAATAGCTTCAATGGCAGTTTTTACAATTTGGATCAATCTCTTGCTTTATACAATACAGCAGCAAAAATCAGTACATCACAAATGACAACTGCACTTGAATATGAAAGAAATATGGATAAAAACTGGTTTATAAATTTTAAAGCAGGTTATGATTTCGACAAAAAATACAATCTTTTGGACGAAAACAATCATAAACTATATGATTTTAATCCCGGAAACGGATACATTTTAAACATCGGGATCAAATACAAACAATAAATAAATTTTAATACACTATGAATAATTTAAAAAAAGGAATATTATTCGCGGCATTATTTTCAAGTCTGTTTTTTATAGGCTGCAGTAACGATGACGAGGATGATGAATTAGTAGGAAACTGGATTAAAAAATCATCATTTGATGGACCTGCCAGATCTAGTGCAACTAATTTTGTTATTGGAGATTATGCTTATATTACTACTGGCTATACAGGAGACGAATATTTAAGAGATTTATGGGCTTATAACTCAAATGGAGATTATTGGGAACAAAAAGCTGATTTTACGGGAATAGGTAGAAGTTCTGCTTCTAGTTTTGCATTAAATGAAAAAGGATACATTGGTCTTGGATATGATGGAACAAATAAATTAAAAGATTTTTATCAATACGATCCCAGCAGTAATTCATGGACACAAAAAACTGAATTTACAGGATCAGCACGTTATGGAGCAGTAGGTTTTCAGGTAGGCGGAAAAGCTTATTTTGGAACCGGTTATGATGGAAATTACTTAAAAGATTTTTATCAATATGATGATACTGCCAATACTTGGACTCTTGTTAGTGGCTTTAGCGGAAACAAAAGACGTAATGCTACCGTTTTTATTATAAATGATAAAGCTTATTTAGTAACGGGTGTAAATAACGGAACCAATCAGGTTGATTTTTGGGAGTTTGATCCATCAACCGATGTATGGACCAGAAAACGCGATATTGATCAGGACGATGATGACGATTACAGTTTTAACAACGACTATGCAATAACCCGTGCAAATGCATCCAGTTTTAGCTTAAATGGATTAGGTTATGTTGTAGGAGGTGAAGGAATCAAAACGGTTTGGGAATATAATCCTTCTACAGATATATGGGTTGAAAGAACTGCCCTTGAAGGAGCCGCCAGAACTGATGCAGTAGGTTTTGCAATTAACAACAGAGGTTTTTTAATGTTAGGAAGAATTGGCTCTGCCTATTTTGATGACGCCTGGGAATTTAAACCATTAGAAGAACAAAATGATGATGATAATTAATATACCCAACCTAAAATTCTTCCGGAGATTATTCCGGAAGAATTTACTTTTTATTGTATTTTTTCTGCAACTGGCCGCTTGTTCAAAAAAAGAGGTGCTTAGGGCTGAATCTATAAAAACATTATCTGGCTGGGGATATACAATTTCATATAAAGACAGGATTCTAATCAAGCAAACTGTTATTCCGGTTATTAGCGAAAATAAAAGTTTCAGTTCAGAAGATGATGCCTTAAAAGTAGCTGGTTTAGTAGTAAAAAAACTCAATCAGAACATATCTCCATCGGTAACCAAAAATGATTTAATTTTATTAAAAATAAAAATGTAAATGAATATCGGTACTCTTAAAAATACAAATTCAAATAAAATTTTATTCCATGTTATCATATGGACTTTCTTTATATTGACATCATTGATTCAATTTTATGAAAGCCCTTTTAGAATCAACAACGATTTCTATGTACAATGGGGAACTGGAATAATTTTATTTTATCTGAACTATTTTTATTTGGTACCTGAGTTGCTTTTGGAAAAAAAATACTGGCAGTATTTTTCTTTTGTATTTGCTCTAATATCCCTTTTTATGGTTATCAGGATTAATTATTTTATACCTGAATTTAACCATATAAGGCCAACACATATGTTACCGCCTAAAATGATGCCACCAGATGTTTCTGATTTTATTAAAGAAGGTCGAAACATAAAAGTAATAAGAGCAAGACAACCTCTTTTTTTTAAAATAGGCCCGTCTTTTTTCTATCTTTTAATTACAGCCATTAGTGCCATCATTAGAACATTGACTGAGTTTTATCAAAATCAACAAAATAAATTAATTGCCGAAACACATAGAACAAGCACTGAGTTGAATTATTTGCGAAAACAGACTAATCCACATTTTCTGTTTAATTCTCTTAACAGTATTTATTCTTTGGCTCATAAAAAATCTGATTTAGTCCCTGATGCCATCGTGACATTATCTGAATTAATGCGCTATATGCTGTATGAAACGGATAATAAAACGGTGGCTTTAGAAAAAGAAATCAATTATATTCAGAATTTCATTGAATTACAAAAATTGAGACTCAACAATATTGAAGATATAATTATAAATGTTCACGGAGATACTAAAAATAAATTTATTGAACCATTATTATTAATTTCATTTATAGAAAATGCCTTTAAATACGGAACCGATTATAAAGGTGCTGCACATGTAAAACTTAAGATTATTATCCTTGAAAATAATCTTGATTTCCGGATAGAAAACACTATCGAAAACTATGTAAAAGATCCTGAAAATTCCGGTATCGGATTAGCAAATATTCAAAGCAGACTGGATTTATTATATCCGAATGCACATGAATTGACAATAAAACAAGATAACCAATATTATCGTGTACATCTAAATTTAAAATTAGATAAAATTCAAACTGATATTCATTAAAATCAGTATCAAACAAAATAGACTTACTAAATATTTTAACTAAATTTTAAAATGTAAGTCTTTCGTTTAAAGCTACTTTTGACCCGAATAATTTATTAAAATTTAAATCTATACAGATGAAATGTGTAATTATAGATGATGAACCTTTAGCAGTAGATTTGCTAAAAGATTTTGTTAGCAAAGTAGATTCATTAGAATTAATCAGCACTTTCAACAATGCCATTGATGCAGTGTCTTTTATTAATCAAAACAATGTAGATTTAATTTTCCTGGATATTCAGATGCCTCATTTTTCAGGGATTGAATTTTTAAATACCATCGAAAAAAAACCTTTAATCATTTTTACAACAGCTTATTCTGATTATGCTGTTGAAGGTTTTAATCTTGGTGCAGTAGATTATTTAGTAAAACCTATTCCTTTTCATCGTTTTTTAAAGTCTGTTGTAAGAGCACAACAAGTTTTAAATCCACCAGCGGTTCAGGCTATTTCTGAAAATACAACAGTTCCTGAATTGGAACAGGATTTTATGTTTGTAAGAGCTGAATATGAAAATGTAAAAATGAATTTTTCGGATATTTTATTTATCGAAGGTTTGAAAGATTATGTAAAAATTTATACCACAGATAATAAATTTATCCTGACCTTGATTAGCTTAATAAAATTAGAAAATTTACTTTTCAGTAAAGGTTTTTCGAGAATTCACAGATCCTATATTATCAACATCAAACATGTAAAATCAATACAAAAAAATAAGGTTTTGATTAGCGACAAACGGATTCCGATTAGTGAAAGCTATAAAAATGCTTTTTTCGAAAGAATTAATTTATAATTTTTAAAAAAAATCAAACAAAAAATTCCAAATTCCAATACTGTTCGAACTACATTGGAATTTGATTTTTAAATATTGATTTTTATATTTGGAAACTATTCTTCGTTTTTAAACCAGCCGGAATACATCACATAATTATTAGAAATACGCTCTATTTCACCTGCAAAATCTGACTGATCAATATCTTTGACCTTTTTGGCAGGAACACCAGCATAAATACTTCCTGAAGTTACCACTGTATTTTGTGTTAATACGGCACCGGCTGCAATGATTGAATTACTTTCGACAATACAATTATCCATTACAATAGCACCCATTCCAATCAAAACATTATCTTGGATAGTACAGCCATGAACAATAGCATTGTGTCCTATAGAAACATTATTGCCAATAATAGTTGGATGTTTTTGATAAGTACAATGAATAATAGCTCCGTCCTGAATATTAACTTTATTTCCAATTATAATAAAATTGACATCACCGCGAATTACAGCATTAAACCAAACACTGCATGAATCACCAAAAGTGACATCACCAACAATAGTGGCATTTTCAGCAACATAGCAATCACTAGGTATTAATGGAGATTTACCATTTACAGCTTTTATTAACATGATATTCTAAATTTAATTAACAGCCGGACATTCACAATCGTAACGCTCTCTGGTACAAAATAAATTAATTCCCAGAGTAATCTGATGAAATCCTCCTGTATCAAATTTCACATCACCGGTTACATTTGAATAGGTATAAGCAAACATGAAATTTTTATAATTAAGCCCGATAATAGGAGTTATATATTGTAGTGTTTGATCGCTAACTCCGCTTCCTGCACTATATTGCGTCCCGTCAAAACTTCTTCTGTAAGACAATGCTGCCCATATACTTCCAAAGTCCATGTTTTTGTATGCTTTTAAATTGACATCGATCGATTTTTCTTTGGTTTGTTCAAATAACTGAAACAAGATTGACGGTTCCCATGTAATACTTTCCCTTTTTCCAAAAACATAACCAGCACTTAATAAAAATTTTCTCAAATTATCATTTTCATAATCTGTATAAAGTTCTCTTCTGGTTTCTATAAGTCCCTGAACAGTAGCGTGTGCATAAAAATTTAAAAAATTATAAGATGCTCCTACGTCAACATTGAAATAAGAATCGTTTTGAATTGACCCAAAAACTATAGGATCAAAAGTTCCTCCAAATTTAGTTTCATCTAACTGACTCTGAATTAATCCGCCACTAATACCAAAAGAAAGCTGATTCAAATCAAGTTCGCTCCTGGAAAACATGATATGATGGGCATACGTAAGTTTTACGCCTTTTTGTGAATGATAGCCGTTTTTGTCATTAAAAACAATAATCCCTCCACCTGATCTTTCACCAATTCTACCATTGAAACTTAAGGTTTGCAAAGCCGGTGCATCATCCTGACCAAACCATTGTTTTCTGGCTGTCAATCTTATTTTTGCACAATTTGCAGCTCCAGCCATAGAAGGATGAATCAGGTAATAATTATCAGACAAATAATCAGAATATACAGGAATTCCTTCTTGCGAATAAGAATAAAAGGAGACAACAATAAAAGCGAGTAATATCCTGAATTTCAATTTCATGAAGATAAATATATTGGAGCCTTTTTAGTTTCAGGGAAATTTAACAAGAACTGATTACAAAAAGAATCTTAATTATTTTATTAAAAAATCAAATATAGGTATTAGTAGAAAATAACTTTACTAAATTTACAAAAAATATATGACATGGCAAAAATCACTATAAAAGAAACACAAAATCCAACGATTATAAAATTCGAATTTGAAGATTTCATTACTCAGAATCAAAATTTTGAATTCAAAAATATTGATGAAGCACAATCATCTCCCCTAGCACAACAATTATTTTATCTTCCGTTTGTAAAAACAGTTTACATTTCAGGAAATTTTATAGCTGTCGAAAGATACAGCATAGTAGAATGGGATGATGTAAAAGATGCTGTCGCCGAACAAATTGAAGCTTTTGTAGATAAAGGAGGTATTATCATAAAAACTGATGAAACCAAAACAAAAAAACAACCAATTACAGTTTATGGAGAAACAACTCCCAATCCTGCTGCCTTAAAATTTGTAGTAAGCAGAATGCTGACTAAAAATGCTGTTGAATACAAAAATATCGACCAGACAGCTTCTTCTCCGTTAGCAAAAGAATTATTCAAATTTCCTTATGTAAAGGAAGTTTTTATTGATGAAAATTATATTTCTGTTACAAAATATGACATTAACGATTGGCAGGAAATCACATTAGAAGTGAGAACTTTCATCAAACAATTTATAGAAAATGGCGGAACTGTTTTAGACGAAAGTTTAATTGAAGTTGCCACTAAAAATGATGTAACTAAAGATGAAGCATTTGATAAATTAGATGTTACTTCGCAACAAATCATTAACATTCTTGAAGAATATGTAAAACCGGCTGTAGCAGCAGATGGCGGAAATATTGCTTTTGATTCATACAATGAGGAAAATAAAGTTGTAAAAGTAATTTTACAGGGGGCTTGCAGCGGTTGTCCGTCATCAACATTTACTTTAAAAAGTGGTATCGAAAACATGTTGAAAAGCATGCTAAATGATGAGAAAATTACTGTTGAGGCTTTAAACGCTTAAAACAATTAATTCATATTGAAAAGCGTCATTTATGGCGCTTTTTTTAGCTTTATATCTTACTTATTTTCAATATTTTATCAAAAACAGAATCCAGTATTTGCATAAAATAGTTAATATTGCAGTCTAATTAATTAATTTTATAAACATGGGACTAACATCGTTTTTAAAAAATTTCCTCGCAAGATCTAAGGATTCCACTACCGATATCAGCAGCCAAAAAGAAAATACCAATGCTGAAATCGAAGGAATTGCAACATCATACATTGAAAATGCAGAAACATTTGTCGATGAAACTTTTACTAAAATTAAAGAGGCCTCAGAACCTATATTTGAAGATGCCATTGAATATGCCAGTCAGGCAAAAGATATTATAAATGAATATGTAGAAAAAGCCACAGACTCAATCAATGACATTATTGATTCTGTAAAAGAGAGTATAGAAACTGATGATACACAACCAATAGTTTATGATACCGTTGTGGATGTAAGTGAAAAGCCAATAACAGAAAATGACTAATAACAGTCTTATCTTATAAAGATTAAAACTTTTTTTTCACAGCAAATCTTTATATTTGCAAAACTAATTCACCTTCTCATTGAGAAGGTTTTTTTATCTAAAAACATGGATGTTAACCCAAACCAGCTCTCCAGTTACGCTACAAAATTTATTGACGTATTAATTGATTATTCACCCCGATTAATCTCAGCTTTTCTAATATTATTTATCGGTCTGTATGCCATAAGACTCATAAACAGAATCATTAGAAAAATAATGGTAAAAAGAAATTTAGACCCTACGCTTACTAAATTTCTCGCTGATATTTTGCTTTGGGCTTTACGAATTTTATTATTTGTATCGTTTATTTCAAAGCTTGGAATAGAAACTTCATCATTTGTCGCTATATTAGGAGCCATGGGACTTGCCGTCGGTTTGTCATTACAAGGCTCACTTTCAAATTTTGCAGGTGGGATGCTGATTATTGTTTTTAAGCCTTTTAAAGTCGGAGACACAATAGAGGCTCAAGGCGTTATTGCCACTGTCGTAGAAATTCAAATTTTTGTTACAAAATTAGTGACAGGCAATAATCAAACTGTTTTTATACCAAACGGTGCCTTATCCAATGGAAATATAATCAATTATTCGATGCAGGGAGAGCGAAAAGCCGATTTGACTTTTGCTGTTTCTTATGATTCAGATATCAAAAAAACGAAGGACATTTTATTGGAAGTCTTAATTAAGAACCCTAAAGTTCTTAAAAATCCTGCCCCTGAAGTTTTTGTCAAAAATTTAACCGCTAGTTCTGTAGAATTTGCAGTTCGTCCTTGGGCTAAAAATGAAAATTATGGAGCTGTTTTTTCTGAAACTTTAGAGAATTGCAAAACAGCATTAGATGAAGCAGGTATTGCAATACAGCCCTACACGCTTCAGAAATAAAAAATCTTTACTGCTTTTTTGGAGTTGTAATCATAAAATCCTTTAAATAATAAGGTTCAAAATAAGCGACATCGACAGTGTCGCTTATTTGATACTTATCATAACTGATTTTACTCATTGCTGCAGCCGAAGGATATTTGACATTTTCTAAAAACACAAAATTTTCTTTTGTTAAAACAGGCTTGCATTTTTCTGCACAATCCCCAACAAAATATAATTTTTCAGTAAAATCTTTAAACGAATTTCCATCGATAACTTCTGCAAGAATTGGCCTTTCAATTTCTAAATCAGTATTAAAAATGGCACTGTAAACCTCCATTCTTCTGGCATCCAGCATTGGAATTATTTTCCCTTCAGCAACTTTAGCCTGAGACGCCAAAGTTTGTAAAGTATCTACCGCTATCAATGGAATATTTAAGGCAAAACACAATCCTTTTGCTGCCGAAACACCTATTCGCAAACCCGTATAAGAACCTGGCCCCTGACTTACGGCAACAGCTGCTAAATCATGAACAGAAATTCCTATTTCAGCAATTATTTCTTCAATAAAAACATGTAATTTTTCGGCATGGGAATAGCCTTCTTCTGCAATTTCTTTGCATATAATTGTTTCACCATTTTTAGCAATAGCTACAGAACAATTTTTTGTAGCCGTTTCGATATTGAGAATAAAAGACAATGTGATTATTTTTAAAAGTTAATTTCTAAAATCAAACTATTTCTTAGGAGCATCCGCTTTTTTAAGTTTTACTTTATCTCCGGAATTTAATTCTTTAGACACGGTAGTATAAGGACCTGTAATAACAACATCACCAGGTTTCAATCCAGACATTACCTCAATGTTGGTATCATCCTGAATACCAGTTTTTATAATTCTGATTTTTGCTTTATCACCAACTTTTACAAAAACACATTCGAATCTTTCACTTTTTGGTGTTGCTTTTTTATCTTCATTCGGATCCTCAACTTTAAAATCTTTTACAGCTGTTGTATCTGATTTTACTACAACAGAACTAATTGGCACAGCCAAAACATTTGGTTTTGTATTTGTGATAATATCAACAGTCGCAGTCATTCCCGGTCTAAAAGGTGAATAAGTATTTGGCTTTCCTTCTAATAAATCCTGATAAGACTCTTTTAAAATTCTCACTTTTACCTTAAAATTTGTAACCTGATCAGAGGTTAAAGTACTGCTGGCTGAGTTAGAAATACTGGTTACAGTTCCTTTAAATTTTTTCTTCAGATAAGCATCAACTTCAACATTTGCTTCATCTCCAATTTTTATTTTTACAATATCATTTTCGTTTACATCAACTTCAACTTCCATGTTGTTAAGATTCGCCACTCTTAAAAGTTCCGTTCCAGCCATTTGTTGAGTTCCTAAAACACGTTCTCCCAATTCTACATTCAATACTGAAATAGTTCCATCTGCCGGAGCATAAATGGTAGTACGTCCAAGGTTATCTTTTGCTTCGTTTACAGATGCTGAAGCACTCTGAACCGTAAAATAAGCATTTTGCTTATTAGCTTTGGCAACTTCAAAAGAAGCAATTGCCTTATCCCAATCAGATTTTGAAATAACACCTTTATCATACAGGGTTTTATTTCTATCGTAATTTGCTTTTGCTTCTTTAAAACTTGCTTCAGATTGTGTTAAACCTGCTTTAGTACCTGATAAATTAGATACTGAACGATTATAACTCGAAGTATACAGGTCCGGATTTATTTTTACTAATAAATCTCCTTTTTTAACAACCTGACCTTCTTTTACATTTAATAAGATAATTTCACCCGAAACTTCAGGTGCTATTTTAACTTCTATTTCAGGCTGAATTTTACCTGTCGCTGAAACTGTTTCAACAATTGTGGAAGCTATTACTTTTGATGTTTCTACTTCTTTTCCTTCATCCTTACTTCCTATTACTCCCGATTTCGAAAGTCCTATTAAAGCTGCAATTATAATAAATGCACCACCAATTAAGAAATAAATTGTTTTTTTTGACATAATAAATTAGTTTTTGATAATTGGAACAATTGGAATTCCGAAGTAGAATTCAAGTATTTTTATTTTGAACATGTAATCATATTTTGTTCTGATAACATCTGATTGTGCATTGGTTAATAATGTCTGTGCCTGAGTAAAATCAAAAGAGTTCATTAAACCTACATCATACTTTTCTTTTGCATAATTGTAAGATTGTTGTCTTGCTTCTAATGTTACAGTCGAAGATTCGTAAGCATTTAATGCCCCTTTAGCGTCTGTAAAGGCCGTATAAACATTACGTTGCAAATCTAAACTTTTTTGCTCTAAATCTATTTTAGATCTTTCTAAACTTACTTTATTACGTTCTACATTATTTTTAGCTGAAAATCCATTAAATATTGGAACATCAAGCTGAAAACCAAAAGTATGCCCTTTGTTATCACTAAACTGATCCAAAACTGGGGCTGGAGCTATATTGATTAGATTACCATTTTCATCAGTCCCAATTCTGTCACTATAACTCGCACTTGTTCCAAATGAATAAAATCCTCTTAGTGTTGGCTGATATGTTCCTTTTGCAATAGCTACATTTTTCTCAGCAATTTCAAGATTGGTTTGTGCCAGCTTCAGTTCAGTTCTGGTTTCTTTAGCTTTATTATAAATATCAACAGGTGTTTGTGCCATGATATTATTTTCATCCTTCGCATCTGTATCATCAATTACATCAAAATCAGCAAATTCTTTAAGTTGTAAAAGTTGTGCTAAACTCAATTTAGAAATTAAAAGACTATTTTCAGCAACTATAATAGCTTGTTGATCTGTAGCGACTGTAGCTTTTAAATCAAATAAGTCTCCACGAGGAATTGTACCTGCATTCACCATCTCTTCAGAACGTTTATATCGTTTTTCATCAATTGCAAGCTGCTCTTTTTTTACTTTTAGGTTTTCTTTATTAAAAAGGATTTCTAAAAATGCATTTGCGACATTGAGTGAAATATCTTCCTGCATTTTCAATAATTGATATTGTGATGCTATGATAGAAAGTTTCGCTCTTCGATAAGCGTTTTGATTTTGTAGCCCTTTGTAAATATCAACACCTGCATTAACTCCCAGTGATGAATATTGTGTAGTTTGAGTGGTAGCAATATTGGTAACAGGGTTAACGTTCAATCCAATATTCCAGGAATGTGAAGCACTACCATTTACAGCAGGAAGATAGCCACCCAAGGCACCTCTTTTGTCAATTACAGCATTTTTAACATCCAACTCAGAGAGTTTTATTGTGATATTATTGTCCAATGCATATCGTACACATTCCTCTAGTGTCCATTGTTTTGTTTGCGCCTGACCAGAAAATCCAAAGCAGAATAATAAAGCAAAAACAAGACTATTACATTTATTTATTTTCATATATTTTGAATGAAAGCATAGCAAGAAACCATGCAAATTTAACATTTTTTAAAATCAAAAAACTTTTAGAAATTCAAATTATTTTTTTTCACCTTCACCTTCACTAATCAATCCCTGATTCCAGATTTTAATTTTATCAGAAGCTTTTATTCCGCTTTTTACCTGAACATAAATTCCGTCACTAACTCCTAAAACCAGGTTTTTACGTTCAAATTTTTGAGGAGCGGTTTCAATTTCTACATAAGGCTTTTGAGTTTTTTTATCAAATTGAACCAATGATTCTTTTATTGCAAGAACCTTATCTGCTTTTTCTAAAATAATTGAAGCATTCGCACTTAAACCTGCTCTAATAAAAGTAGCATCCCTATTTTCTAAAGAAGCTTTAATTTCGAATTGAATAGCTCCGTTTTCAGTTACTCCTTTTGGGGCTATATAGGTTAAAACTGCATTGAACTTTTTATTCTCAATTGCACCTACAGTTATTTCAATTGGCATTTTTTCTTTAATTTTACCTACTTCTGATTCATCTATTTTTCCAACAAAAATCATTCTTCCTACATCTGCAACACTTGCTATCGTTGTTCCTTCATTAAAATTATTACTTTCAATAACCTGATTACCTACTTTTACCGGTACATCTAAAACCATTCCGTTAACCGTAGAACGAATTAATGTATTTGCATAACTTCCTAGTGATGCTGTTGTCCCTGTTTTTACAATATCCAGGTTTTGTTTTGCAGATTGATAATTTTGTTTTGCCTGTTTGTAAGCTAATTGGGCTGCATCAAAATCATTTGCAGAAATTACATCTTTTTCAAATAATGTTTTTTGTCGCTGAAATATTTTTTCCTGATTATCCAATGCAATTTTAGCGGTCTGAACCTGATTTTGAGTACTGCTGACGTTAGATACATTAGCAACAACTTTGATCTTAGCGATCATATCGCCAGCCTTGATTTTTTCTCCGGCTTTGATATAAACAGCTTCAATAATACCTGAGATATTTGGTTTGATTAGAACCTCCTCGTCAGGCTGAATATTACCTGTAGCTATAGTATTTTTTACAATCGTTTTAATTTCTGCTTTTTCTGTTTTAAAAACAATTGGTGATTCTTGGTTTTTAGCATACAAATAATATAAAGCGCCAAAGAAGACAATGGCAATAAGAATTAAAATAGTTATGGTTATTCCTTTTTTCATTTGTTTTTATTTAATCGATTATTTTGATTGATAATTTTATTCTGTTCGTAAAGCATCTACCGGCTTTACTTTTATTGCAATTTGAGCCGGAATAAAACCTGCCAACAAACCTGATCCTACTAATATTAATAAAGCAACAAATACAACTCCTAAATCTACACTAGGATTTGCAAACATTGTATTGCTATTTGGAGGCATTGAATCTAAAAACATATTTAAAAGCGCAATAATTCCGGTTGCTACTGCAATTCCTAACATACCTGAAATAATGGTTAAAAATATAGATTCTGATAAAATTTGTCCCCTAATAGCAGCTGGTGTAGCTCCTAAAGCTCTTCGTATTCCAATTTCTTTAGTCCGTTCTTTAACCACAATTAGCATAATATTTGAAATTCCGATTACACCCGAAATCAAAACCAAAGTTCCTACAAAATAAGCTATGATTTTTAAAATATTAAAAAGACTTTGCACTTTATTGTACTGTTCATATAAATCGAAATTTCCAACCGCTCTTTCATCAGCAGGATTAACATAATGAAGTGCTTTTATTTTTTCTAAAATCTTTGGTTTTAACTCTGTAATAGATGTTCCGTCTTTTGCTGTAAGAGCCATCCATCCCACTTTATCTCCATAATTAAAAGCTTGCTGAAAAGTCGTAAATGGTATAAATATATTTTTTTGTTCCTGCTCAGCATTTCCTCCCTGTTGCTTGGAATTATAAACTCCAACAACCATAAAATTAATTCCGTTGATCTTTACGTATGTCCCAACAGCTTCTTCTTTTCCATAAAGTTCAGTAATTACGCCTTTTCCAATTACTGCTACCTTTCTTCTTTCAAGTATGTCTTGTTGATTAACAAAACGTCCTTTTATGATATCCATTGGTTGCTGCTTAATCAATTCAGGATAATCGCCATAAATAGTAAATGCCGAAGTTTTTGTTCCTCTAACTACATTATTTGTCCCATTAAAATCGCCTAATTGATTTCGGGGCGAAACATATAATAAATCTGGTAAAGCCGCTTTTAAAGCTGCAACATCACTATTTCTAAAATCATAACGACGCACTTTTGGTAAACCTTTATATGCTTTTGAAGTTGTCTGACTCCACATGAACATAGTATTTGTGGCTATTCCGTCAAAACCTTTTTTTACACCATTTTCCAAGCCATTACCTGCTGCAAGTAATATTACTAAAATAAAGATACCCCAAAACACCCCAAAAGCAGTTAGAACAGTCCTGAAAACATTGGCTGTCAAAGCCTGTAAAATCTCTTCCCAATTATCTTTTTTAAACATAATTATTCGTCTCTAAGTGCTACAATAGGTTTTATTTTCGCAGCCCGGTATGCCGGGAAAAACCCAGCCATCGCTCCTGCAAAAACAAGCAAAACAAGTGTTGTTAAAGCCACACTAAAATCAACTTCAGGGTTCCTGAAATATTCGCTTTGCACCATTGGCCCAACAAATTCCAATAATAAAAGGCTTGCTAATAACCCTATAAAACCGGCAATAGTGGTAATAAAGATGGATTCATGGAGTATCATAGAAATAATTGAAAATGGCGAAGCACCTAATGCTTTTCTGATTCCAATTTCTTTTGTTCTTTCCTTTACAATAATTAGCATAATATTACTTACGCCTACAACACCGGCAATGATAGTACAAATACCAACCCACCAAAAAAACAATCTGATGTACATATTTAAATCATAAAATTGTTTTGCCTCTTCAACTGAATTATAGGCATCTATAGCATTATCTTCAGGAGCAATAATGTTTTTGCTTTTTAATAATTCCTTAATGTTTTTTGTAAATTGTCTTGATTGTGCAAGTGCCTCATCATAATTTGATTTTTTATTTAAAACGAACATCATTCCGGAAATTTTATCACCAGCCCCAAAAGCTCGCTGATTAGTGGTCATGGGCATATAAACTCTTGACTCTTCTCTTTCTCCAGATGGATCAGTAAAAACTCCAATTACTTTAAAATTAACATTATTTACTAAAATTTGTTTTCCAATAGGATCACTATCTTTAAACAAATCCTGTTTCACTTTCAAACCAATTGCTGCTACTTTTTCATTATTTACCAAATCACTATTATTCAAAAAACGTCCTTTTATAATAGTAGCATTTTCAATATCTAAATAATCAGGATTAACACCTCTAAACTGGTAATTTCCAGATTCTTTTCCATAAGTTACAATGCCACCCCACGTATTTCGGGTAGATGATTTTTTATCAATTTCTTCATTGAATTTTTTTAACGGAAGCTCATAATCACTATTTCTTAGTTGAATTTCTCTCCCTGCATTTAAACCTTTATATTCTTTGGTGGTAGTGTTTGCCCAAACTTCAATTATTCCTTCGGCATCATTCTCAAATTGTTTCTCAATTCCGTTTTGAAGTCCTTTTCCAGCCCCTAGCAAAATCACTAAAATAAAAATTCCTGAAGCTACAGAAATTCCTGTTAGAAAAGTTCTAAGCTTATTTTTAGCAATAGCCTCAAATATTTCCTGCCAGCGCTCAATATTAAACATAAGAAGAAGCTCTAACTTGTTCCACCATTTTATCATCGATGATCAATCCGTCTTTCAGGACTACATTTCTTTTACACATTGCAGCAATATCAGGTTCGTGTGTAACAATTAAAATTGTTTTTCCTTCGTCATTAATACCCTGAATGAGTTCCATAACTTCATAAGAAGTTTTAGTATCTAATGCTCCCGTTGGCTCATCAGCCAATAAAACTTTTGGATTTGACGCTAAAGCTCTTGCAATTGCCACACGTTGTTTTTGACCTCCTGAAAGTTCATTTGGCAAGTGATGAGAATGAGAACCCAGCCCTACTTTCTCCAAATATTTCATTGCAATTTCGTAGCGTTCTTTTCTTTTTATTCCTTGATAATACAGTGGCATAGCAACATTATCAAGAGCCGTTTTATAATTTATTAAATTGAAAGACTGAAAAACAAATCCCAGAAACTTATTTCGATATTTTGAAGCTATCGTTTCGTTCAATTTTTTTATTGGAGTTTTATCTAAGATGTAACTTCCAGAATCTGCCTCATCCAAAATTCCTAAAATATTAAGAAGTGTAGATTTCCCAGAACCGGATGATCCCATTATGGCAACAAGTTCACCTTCCGCTATATTAAAATTTATTCCTTTTAACACGTGTAATTCTGAACTCCCCATTTTATAGGATTTATGCAAATCTTTGATTTCGATCATGATACTGTTAAATTTTAAAACAATAATAACATTTTAATTACGTCTTTTATGGTAAGAAAAAGTTAATAAATTTCATCTGGTTTTTAGAATAAGACTACATTATGGACTAATTGTTACACTTTTTTCAAAGAATATAATTCTTTTCTTAATTTTACTAACTAAAATAATACTAATGAGAAAAATTTCTTTTATAAGTCTTTTCATAACTTTAACATTGTTAATTAGTTGTTCTACTTCTCAAAAGCTGGCGACTTTAAAGCCTGAACCAGATGATGCAAGTCCGCTAATTTATGACAGCAATCCTTCTTTTATTAATTTGCCTATTTCGATTAAGCTTAACGATATTCAAAACCAAACCAATACTATTTTAGATGGGCTAATTTACGAAGATAATAACATTGAAGACGATGACATTGAAATAAAAATATGGAAACAGGCTCCTATAAAAATCCAAAATGATCCTGCAAATCGAGACAAAAAACTAAAAACTACCCTGCCACTAAAAGCATATATTAAATATAGAATTGGAAGTAAAAAGCTCGGTGTCGAAATTTACGATACCCGCGAATTTAACCTAAACGGAATAATTACTTTGTCAAGCGAAGTGTCACTGACTAATTGGAAACTAAATACAAAAACAGAGTTCAAATCTCTTGAGTGGAACGAAAGTCCAACAATGACTGTTTTTGGAAAAAATATGCCGATTACCTATTTAGTAAATCCGGCAATCTCTATTTTCAAATCCAAAATTGAAAAAAATATAGATCAGGCTATTGAAAAATCAATGGATTTCAAACCCAATGTTTTGTCGGCTTTAGAAAAAATATGCACTCCTTTTCAAATGAGTGATACCTATGAAAGCTGGCTGCGAATTGTCCCTGTAGAAGTATATTCAACCAATGCAAAACTTAAAAACGATTTGTTTTTATTAGATATGGGAATGAAATGCAATATGGAAACTATTGTTGGAAAACAGCCTGAATCTAAATTTAACGCCAGTAAAATTGTTTTGAAACCGGTAGCTAAAATTCCAAATCAAATTACAGCCAATATTGCAGCTATCTCAAGTTATGTTGATGCTTCGAAAATCATGACTAAAAATTTTGCAGGACAGGAATTTGGTTCAGGAAGCAAAAAAGTGACGGTTAAAAATGTTGAAATTTGGCATAAGGACGGAAAAATGGTTATCGCACTGGATGTTTTAGGATCTGTAAACGGAACGATTTATTTAAACGGATTTCCACAGTACAATCCACAGAGTAAAGAAATCTATTTCGACAAACTTGATTATGTTTTAGATACGAAAAGTAAATTAATGAGAACCGCAAACTGGCTGGCTCAGGGTATAATTTTGAAGAAAATGCAGGAAAGCTGTCGATATTCAATTCAGCCGAATTTAGAAGAAGGCAAAAAAAGCATGGCCTCTTATCTTAAAAACTACTCCCCGATGCCGGGCTTATTTGTTAATGGAAAAATGGAAGGTATTCAGTTTGATAAAATTCAATTGACGAATCAGGCTATTATTGCTTTTATCAAAATAAATGGAACGGTAAATGTTTCGGTTGATGGATTGAAATAAAAAAGAAGAAAGCCGAATAAATTTATTCAGCTTTCTTCTTTTTTGATTGGTACATTCTATAAATTAAAACTCCAATTACAGCGACAAGCAGATACGGAATAACCATTAAATAAACAATTCCATCATTTACAGCTTCAGCTTTTTTTATATTTGACTCTCCGGAAAGGGCAGCACGACACATCGCACATTGGGCATTCGTAGTGAGAGAAAAGAATATAGAAAAAAGAATATAGAAATATTTATTTGAGATCAAACTCCCAAAAACATTTCTGTTTTCTACTCTATTTTCTTTATTCTTTATTCTATTTTCTATTTTATGCATAATAAGGAGAAATCATTAAATAAACCACCACACCTGTCACAGCAACATACAACCAAAGAGGAAACGTAATTCTCGCAATTTTTCTATGCCTGTCAAATCGTTTTGCTAAAGCTCTGACGTAGGTAATTAATACCAAAGGAATAATTGCAATTGATAATAAAATATGAGTTAGCAAAATAAAGAAATAAACGTATCTAATAATTCCTTCGCCACCAAACTTAGTTGAGTCAGCAGTCATGTGATATGCCACATACATTACTAAAAAAGCAACCGACAATGCGATTGCAGTAGTCATTAAACGTTCGTGAACCTTCTGATTTCCTTTTTTAATTGCTATAACAGCCAAAATTAAAACAATAGCGGTAATTCCGTTTATTGTTGCATATATCGGAGGTAAAAATGAAAGCGGTTCCACATCATATCCAAAATCTTTAAGCTTTACACCAAATAAAATAGCTACAACAACAGGAATTATAATTGAAACTGCAATAATAAATTTACTGTATTTTTTTTCTAATGAATGATCTTCCATTTTATTCTTCTAATAATATTTTGATGTCTTGCTGAATATCTCTAACTCCTTTTTTTTCTAATCCGTCATAGTATAAAATCGGGTTTCCAAAACCATCTTTTCTACAACGAATATTTCCTTCTTTATCAATCAATGCAAATAATCCTGAATGTTCAAAACCACCATTTACTTTAGCATTTTCTCCAGCATACAAATTAAATCCTTTGTTGGATAAATCCATAATAGTTGTTTTATCTCCCGTCAGAAAATTCCATGTTGATGATTTTACTCCTAATAATTTTCTATGATCTTTTAAAACCTGTGGCGTATCATGGGCTGGATCAATGGTAATAGAAACAATTCCGAAGTTAGGATTTCCGAAAAAAGTCTTCTCAATTTCCAACATACTCAAATTCATTTTTGGACAAATAGAAGGACATGTTGTAAAGAAAAACTCTAATATATACACTTTACCTTTATACGTTTCATTTGAAATTTTAAGTTTGTCCTGATTAGTCAATTCAAACTTTGGTACAGGCCCAATTGTGACTAATTTCGTATCTGATTTAGAGGTTTTCGACCCTACATTATCCAATCGGTCACCTTTTACCACTTCACCATTTTTTAGCCTGTCTACAATTTTAGGTACAGCATAAATTCCGAAAATTAAGATGATAAACGAAATTCCGATATATGATTTATTTTTAAACATTGTGATTGCAATTTAGAGTTGTTTAGTAGCATTATGATTCTTTTTAAGAGCGGCACGATATTCATACAAAATAATCTTAAAATCATCCAGCATTTCGTTACTCAATTCAGAAGGATGAAAAGTATCGTAACCTTCTTTATATTCTTCTTTTTGATCTTTGACAACACCTTTTCGTCCTCTTAAATTTCGTTGCTTGTCTACGATATAAACATTTGATGTTCCTAAATTATCATTCAATTTTCCTTTTAGTTGTAATTGATTGTAGAACGTTTTAATTTCGTCAGGAGAAGCAAAAATAAAATTCCAGCCGGAGACATCAGTAAAAGGCGAAAGTGCATCTACAACTTTCTGTGCTTCATTTTCTGTTCCTATTGGAGAAACAATTACAAATTGAAGATCTTCAAAACCATGATAGCGTTTGTAAATTTTTTCATTCAGGTTAAAATAATTACCGCGATTATTTAAAATATCGGATCCTGAAAAACCTAAAACTGTTATCTTTTTATCAAGAGAAACCTTTTTACCATTTAAAGATTTCCAATTACCAAAATCATTTATTTTTGGTGTAATTACAGGTAATGTTGTAAAACTATTTACGCCCGAAGCAAAAAACAAATAAGCTACAATTGGCAAAACAAAAAGTACAAAGAGAACTATATTTTTTTTCATTGTAAGTGCAGAAGTTATTGAGGTACAAAAATAAAAAAAGCTCCGTTAAACGGAGCTTCTTTTCGAATTAATATCATGTTAAAAATTCCATTTAATAGTAGAATCTTTAAAAACCCCATAAATATAATTTCCTTCTGTTAAGAGAATAAACAATAAATATAAAACCAGGAAGACAACTGATGAAACAACAGACCATCTAAGACTGCTTTTTTCACCTTCCATATGCATAAATGCCCATATTATATAATAGGCTTTGAAAATTGTCAGAATATAAAATATCCAGTTTAATAAATTCAAACCAAGAAAATGATTAAATTCTAATGATTCTGGTTTTATGATACCAAGGATAACTTCTACAATAGTTACTGCAGATAATAATCCAAAAACAAACCAGATTCTTTTTGTATTTGATACGTGTTCGTGTGACATAATAATTAAAATCTAAAATTAAACTAAGTAGAAAACTGTGAATACAAATACCCAAACCAGATCGACAAAGTGCCAGTATAAACCAACTTTCTCTACCATTTCGTAGCTTTTTCTTTTCTCGTAAGTTCCTAATAGCACATTAAAGAAAATAATGATATTAATGATAACTCCAGAAAATACGTGGAATCCGTGGAAACCTGTGATAAAGAAAAAGAAATCAGCAAATAATTTACTTCCATACTCGTTTCTTGTCAGGTTAGCTCCTTCTACTACATATTTTGCAGTACCTAAACGGGACTCAGATTCTGCTCTTGTCAGTACTGTTTTTTTCTTTTTCTCAGTAAGCTGCTCTGTTCTTACCAATAATTCAGGATGTGCCTTAAAACCAGCCTGAACTTCAGCAACAGTATATGTTGGTTGCGTATCAGCATCTTCAACAAACCAAGTTGAATGGCTTCTTGTCAAAGCTTCTCTTTGCTCTGGTAATTTTACAGCAAAATCAGCCAAAGCAACTCTTTTACCGCTTGCATCAACAAACTGCAACAAACTTCCGCCTGCTGTTTCAACCGCTCCATATTCACCTTTAATGAAGTTTTTCCATTCCCAGGCTTGTGAGCCAACGAAAATAAAACCTCCAATGATAGTTAAGAACATATAAATCGCAACCTTTGTTTTTTTCAATTGATGGCCTGCATCAACAGCCAAAACCATTGTTACAGATGAAAAAATTAAAATAAAAGTCATTAAGGCTACATAATACATCGGAGCCGAAACACCATGCATAAATGGAAAGTGAGTAAACACTTCATCAGCCAAAGGCCAGGTTTCAATAAATTTAAATCTGGAAAAACCATAAGCAGCAAGGAATCCAGAGAATGTTAAGGCATCTGACACGATAAAAAACCACATCATCATTTTACCATAACTTGCTCCTAATGGCTGGATATGCTCTCCGCCTCCCCAAGTTTTTTCGTCGTTATTTGCAGTAGTAACTGTCGCTTCCATAAAAGATATTCGTTAAAAAGTTCCCAAATTTACGTTTTTTTCTTATTTAAAGAAATATAAAAATAAAAATAAATAAACCCACAATAAGTCTAGAAAGTGCCAATACATTGCACCTAGTTCTATACCAAGAGTTTGAGTCGAATTGTATTTTTGTTTAAAATGATTATAAATTACAATTAATAGAGAAATTATTCCTCCTGCCAGGTGCAATAAGTGCGTAACCGTTACTACATATAGAAAAGTAGTAGTAATAGAGCTCCCCTTACCCGTAAAATAATATCCACTTTCAACAATTTGTCCAAAACCTACAAATTGTAAAACCACAAATAATATTCCTAATGCTAAAGTAGCTAAAAGAAAACTTGTAGTAGCATTTCTATTGTTTTTTTGAATGGCTTTTTTTGCCAGATAAAAAGTAACACTGCAGCCAATGATTACCACAGTACTTAAATAAAATGCTGAAGGCAATTCAAAATTCTTCAACCAGTCTGCTCTCGATTTACTTACTACAAAAGCACTTGTAAGTCCGGCAAACATCATGGTCATACTTACCATGGCGAACAACAAAATCAGTTTTGCCGATTTCGCTTTTGTTACTTGTTCTTCACTTAATTTCATTGTCATTTCCATAACTATCTTAAAAATTTATCTACTATAAATACGATTTGCAGCAACGAGATATAAGAAACACTCACCAACATTAGGGTTCTTGCTGATTTTGCAGTTCGGAAACGATACAACTTTACCGCATACAACAACATCCAAAGCCCTAATAAAAAAACCAAAACTGCCGCAATAGGCGATATATACAATTGCCCTGTATATCCTAACATAGGTAATAATGAAGCAATAATTAACCAAATTGTATATAAAATTATCTGTAGTGCTGTTCCTTTATCTTTTTTCCCCGTTGGAAGCATAAAAATTCCAGCCTTTTCGTAATCTTCATATAAAAACCAGCCAATAGCCCAAAAATGCGGAAACTGCCAGAAAAACTGAATCAAAAATAAAGTACCGGCTTCTATTCCAAATTCTCCTGTTGCCGCAACCCAGCCTAACATAAACGGAATTGCACCAGGAAAAGCACCCACAAAGACAGATAATGGAGTTACCGTTTTTAGAGGTGTATAAATACTAGTGTATAAAAAAATCGATACAGCAGCAAACATCGCTGACTTTGCATTTATTGTATAAAGTAATACAATACCAACAACAGTCAGTAAACTCGCAACAAACAAAGCCATTTTTGGAGACATTCTACCTGAAGGAACCGGACGGTTTTTGGTGCGATCCATTAAGACATCAATATCTTTTTCGATTACCTGATTAAAAGCATTTGAAGCTCCAACCATACAGTAACCGCCAATTGATAAAACAGCCAAAACACTCCATTGAAAAGGATGCTCACTATTAACACCCAATAAATATCCCGCAATAGAAGAAAACAAAACACTAATAGCCAAGCCGGCCTTAGTAATTTCTTTGAAATCTAGAAATATTGATTTTAATGAAAATGTATTTTTAGTAGCGTTCAATACAGTAATTGTTTGTATATTTTTTTGAGTGGTGCAAATGTACAAATTAGATTATAGAATTCTGAACTATAAAATTAGATTTTTTCAATAAAACCTTTATAAAATAAGGACTTGGAAATCTTTAACACATTTACTTTGAAAAATCTTATTAATTTTTAATAATCAAAATACCAATTAAAGACATCCGAACGCAATCCCAATGTAAACCATGTTGTGCTTTGTTTAAAAGTTGTTGCAGTATTTTGCATTGGATCAAAATTTCTGTAAATAAAACTTCCAAACAGCTTCAAATTAGTCATCGGGTTTATTAAGTACCCTCCCTGTATATCTGCAATAAAAATATTGGTTTTATTTCCCTGACCTACTTTTACACCTGTATCATAAGGTCGATTTTCCTCATAACTTTTGTAAATATTTCCTCCATAATTAAAAGAATTTTCTGTAGTATCAAAATCGAAACCTCTTTTTCCCATCGTAAGTTTCGCATCTGCAAAATAACGACCTTTATGATAACGTCCAATCGCAACAAGTTCTTCAAAATTACCTCCCCACTGATGACCAAGGCTTTGATTGTTATGACCATAATTTGTTATTACCGCACTATGAGAATAAACATAAGGACGAACATGATTATATTCTAACTGAACCAATAAATATTTGATTTTGAAAGCATTGAAATATTTAGCTCCTAGTTGATATCCTACTTTATTTTTCCAGCTATTATCTCCAGCCTTTATATCTCCAAATGAAAATTCATCAATTAAAAGCTGTCCATATAAATTAATTTGATTATTCCATTTGTATTTAGATGTAAATCCCAAAAGAGCATTCCCGCTTTTAGAAGACGAAGCAAACTCAACAGAACGATAAAAAATAATTGGATTGACAAAATTCACATCAAAACCTCTATTATTGGTATCTGTCCAAACCACCGATTCAAAAAAGCCTAAATTCAATTTGTTTGAAACATTCCAGCTCAGATAATGGTTCGCCATGTATTTTGAAGCATAGGTTTTATCTACAGTAACATCTGGACGAACGTCTTTAAGCCACATATACGTATTCGTATATTTTATTTTCCAAAAAGTAGTATTGATTTTAAAATAAGGATATGGACTTGCTCCATCACTTTCTAACAGAGAACGATATCCATCACCAATAAAATTTCTTCCATAACCTAATTGAAAATCAAAAATTTTGCCTGGAGTAAATGTTATATTCGCTTCCGCTAAAGGAAAATCATACGAATCTGTTTTAAATTGTTTTGCAATTCCCATTCCCGGAATTATAGCAGGGTTTCCTCCAGAAGGCTTTAAAGTATTTGCATAATCATTATAGTAACCTGCAAATCTCCCCTGACTTTCAAAAATAGTGGTTGTAAAATTAATTTGTTTTCCTAATCCCCCTCTTAAATTTATGGCACGAGTGTTTACATAGGTATAAGAAGCATCAAGGTCAGAAGCTTTTCCGAGTTGTAAATCAACTATTGGATTTAGGGACAACCAATAATCCTCACCTTGGATTTGGACCATATTTTCATTCCACCATTTTCTTCCTAACCAGCTTGAAGCCTTTTTCTGAAGGGATTCGTTTACTTCTTTAAGATTATAATATTTAGAAACTTCAGCATAAGTATAAGGTTTTGAAGCTGTATGATTGTTACTTCCAACCTGATTCATCGCACCATCAAATTGTGCATAATAGCTATGAGAAAGCGGAATATTTAAATGACTCTCAAATTCAGGATTATTATATTTTTTATATACTATACTGTCCAGTTCTGTCATTGGCTTCTCCATCGGCTTTAAGATTTCAGATGCCGCCAAAGCCTCCGCAGCCATTTCCTCTGAACTTTTTAAAGGCAAATCTATTGAAATTGTATATTTTGAATAGGTTGCCGTTCCATTATAAGTGGATGGTTTTATTGTTGGAAATTTACTAAAAACCCTCTTTGCTTCTTCAGATAAAACATCGTTTGATGCATTCACATAAATAATCTTAAATACTCCTTTTGCATCCACTTCAAAAAGCACTTTAACTTCACCTTTATAATTTGCCTGTTTTAAATTTTCAGGTACCACGAAGTTTTGATAAACAAAATCCTGAACCTCTTTATAAAAACAGTTTTCTAATTTTTTTGATTCCAAATTTTCGCAATTAGGAAATACAGGAAATTGTTCTGCTGTAAAACCTGATTTTACTGAAGATTTATTTGTTTCCTGAGAAAAAACAAATAATGATGACAATGCAAGAAAAAAAGTCAAAAAACTTTTATTCAAATTAATTTTAGTTCTCATTTAGTATTGGTTTGTGGTATTTTCTCCGTTTGCAATTGCTTTTGCAGATGAAGTTCCGATACGTTTAACTCCTAAACGAATCATTTCAATAGCTTCCTCGTACGATTTAACGCCTCCGGCAGCTTTTATTGGCAACGGTGAAGCATTTTCTAACATCATAATAATGGACGGAAGTGTCGCTCCATTTGGCAAATTATTTTGGGTTTGATAAAATCCGGTTGATGATTTTACAAAAACCGAAGCATAATCCTCTTCTTTAAAATTTGAAATAACAATATTTTTTATCAAAGAAGAAAGCTGAATAATTTCTTTTTCGTACAAAGCGGCAACTTCAATAATCCATTTTACAGTTTTATTATTTGCTAAGCCTATTCCTGTCGCTACTAGAATCTCTTGTTTGACTAATTCAACATCTCCATTTTTAAATGCTTCATAATTACAAACAAAATCTAAATCATCTACACCATTTGCTATTGCTGCATCTGCTTGCTTAATCTTTGTTTCAATATTTGATTTGCCTTCCGGAAAATCTATAACGGTACCAACATGAAGTTTAGAACCAGCTTTCGAAATCATTTCTTTGGCCAAAGTCACATATTCTGGCCGAATCATTATTAGCTTAAAGCCTTCAGTAATAGCTTCAGTAATCACATTTTTAACCACAATGTCATTTTCCATTTCCGTAAGACCGGCTTGAGAGGCAGTTTTTAAATAAGTGGAATCTAAATATTGCTTGACATTCATGATTTAACATTGCAAAGAATTGTGGCAAAAATACATTTAAAATTCAAAAAATAACATACTTTTTCAAGCTTGGTTTATAAGAATAAAAAAACCCACCGAAGTGGGAATTAATATTTTATATTTTATCGATCTGCTTTTTAAAAGCAATTGCCGTAAAAAGACCTGCCATAGCTCCAATTGTGTTTGCTAAAATATCCGTTACATCTGCAGCTCTCGTTTTAGTAAAAACACCTTGTAGTATTTCAATAGTAATTCCAAAAACAACAGAAAATATAAACGAAATTAAATAGGCTTTATAATCATCTGGGGTTTTACCTTTAAGTTCTTTTTTAAAAAATAAAATCCAGGAAATTATAAATCCAAAGTGGAAACAAAAATGTACTATTTTATCAATACTGGGAAAACTTACCGCTGGAATATTACTTGAGTCTGTCAGACAAAAATAGGTAATGATTCCTGAGCAAATTATAGCCCATAATAAAAGCATTTGTTTAGGCACCTATCAGTTGTTTATATGCTTCATCAGACAATAATGAATCAATTTCTGAAGCGTTAGCAATTTTTATTTTAATCATCCATCCAGCTCCGTATGGATCAGAGTTTACATTTTCAGGTGTAGCTTCCAGATCTTCATTAAAAGCAATGATTTCTCCAGTTAATGGCAAAAACAAATCAGAAACTGTTTTTACAGCCTCAACAGTTCCAAAAACTTCGTCTTTATCTAATGTCTGATCTAAAGTTTCTACTTCAACATACACAATATCCCCTAATTCTTTTTGAGCAAAATGAGTAATTCCTACAGTTGCAACATCTCCGTCGATGTTAACCCATTCATGATCTTTTGTATACTTTAAATTTGCTGGTATGCTCATAATACTATTTTTGAAAATTGATAATTTGATTTTAAAGCAACAAATGTAACAATCTTCTAATGAAAATTAGTTTATAATCACAAAATTAATTTCCGAAATTATATCTAAGTGTGAATCCTGATCTAATGTTTGTTAAAGGAAATGATGTTGAAATTACTGCTTTCGAGAATGAATGATCGTAATAGAAAATAGCCGTCAAATTTTTACTAAATGCATAATCAGCAGTAAGTTTCAATGACCAGATATTTTGCCCTGCTGCCAACTGATTATTATCATAATCCAAATAACGAACAAGAGTCTGATTATTTCTAAAAGAGAAATCTGCTTTGATATTAATATCACTTTTTATAATTCCTGTTGGATTATCTGCTAAAGTAGATGAAAAAATAACATCTTTAAAACGATAACCCATTCCTACAACATATTCTATACCTTTTACTTCTGTCAATAAATTATTATCAAAACTCATTGATAAGGCCCTGTCTTTCTTAACTTCTGTAAGTACTCTTAACGATCCTTTCAATTCAAAATCTACACGAAGTAACGGACTAAACTGTTCTACCAAATTGACATTTGACATAATCGTTTTGTTGAAGAAATTTCCATTTATATCTGTACCAGCAGGATTTTCATTATAATCAAAATTTGATCTAAATTGATTAATTGTATAAGATGCACGATAATTATGCTGCAAAGAAAAGCGTTTAAACCTGTCTTTGAAATATTTATAACGCATTAATCCATTATATTTTACACTCCAGTTTGGAATAGGAAAACTTTTAAAAATTCCTGTAGAAGAGCTTGAGGCGTCACCTCCAGTGTAAGCCGCTAAAAAAGCCGGCAATAAAACTGCCTGATTGCTTTTACCATAACCAACAGGATAGCCATCATTTGATATAATTTGTTTTCTTACAGAATTATTAGGATTTGCAAGATTATCTAACGGTGCGTTTGTATCTTCAACAGGAAGAGTACCTGCATCATATCTTGGAATTGTATTTCCGTATCGATCCTCCGCCAGACGATTGGCAATTGTTAAGCGATTCTCTCTAAAATCATCGAAAGCAGCTGATACATTTTCATCACTTGCAGAAAATGCTGTTTTGATTAATACCGTAGAAATAGAAAACATTCCATACGTATAAGGTGATAAAGCTTGATATTCTCCTGCACTATCAACACTATACTGTTCTGAAGAATTTTCCGAATATGACCTGTCCATTGTTAAATCTATCTTTAAATCCGGAAACAAATCAACGTTAGCCGTTATCTTTAAAAGCTTATTATTTACTTGTGTAAAGTTTTGATTGAAATTTTCATAAGTAGTCAGCCAGCCGTTTTTAGCAGCTTCATAACGTACGTCATCCTGGCTGCCAAAAATAAAGCCTAATGTTGGTTTTGAAGTTCCTAAAAACCCTATACTTGGTGTATAACCCGGTAAAACTGTTCCGCTGTTTTCTGTATAATTTACCTGAATATTTTTTACGCTGGTCAAAACTCCAATGAATCCATCAAAAAATGGACTTCTGGCAGTTGGTGCTTTATTAGTATTGACTATTTTTTCTCCCGGTTTTGGCGGTCCTGCAGGTTTTGGCTTTGCTGCTTTTTTAGCTCCCGGTGTTAGTCCTAAATACTTGTACAACGTTGTCATATTAAAAGTTGTACTTAGCGTATTTGAATTTGCATTTTGGATTGTATTTCCTAAATCATATGTTGTAAAAGATCCATCCGGATTTTCTTCTTCATACTGAGACAAAGCCGTTGAAGAACGCTGCCAGTTATAATCAGCCGTATAGGAATAATTTGCTTTTATAAAACTAAAAATCGGCAATTTATAGATTGGAATATCATAATTCAAAACTAATTGCTGTGTATGCTGATTTGGTGTTCCAATATCAAAATAATCATCCCAGATATTAAAATCTTCTTTTGGCGTATTATCATCATTCAAATAATTTTTAACAATATTATTTGACGCAGCTGTATAGTTTAATTTTAACGATTTGGTTAGGTTAAATCCAAATCCATATTGGTAATTATAGGCAAAGTTTCTTCTGTAAAGTGTTTCCAGACCAATTCCGGGAACATCTTGAATCTGTCTAAATTGCTGACTATTGCTTTGTCTTATAATATTTGTATTAAACGAAATATTAGAAGGCAAATAATTAAAATTGAAATCGCTTAACAATTTCCAATATTCACTTTTTTTCATGAATTTGGTCTGCTTGAAAGGAACTACTTCTTTTGGCTGAAAAGTATAAGCGTAATTTACAGATGAGTTTGACAATTCATCTTCATAATCTTCAATTTCATAATCATGGCGCTGAACCTGATTATAGGACTGAGAGAAAGTAAAATTCTCTACATCATAAACATGTGGTTTTTGTTCTGGTGCCCTGTCTTTTCTAACGCCTATAAAATTGATACTTTTACGTTTGGTATAATCTATAGCCCTGTTTTTAATATTATCTTTTTGAGCCTGATCTGTTGTTTCGTTCAACAACTGTTCTAACTTGATATCCTGATTAAAAGGGTCATATTCCGGTGTGATTACTTCTTCTCCAATTGCATAATTAAACGGAAGATTTATTCCCCATTTCTGTGGCAATAATTTTCCTAAATTTAAATTTGTAACAATATTATATTGTTGAATGTCTTCACGATCCCTTTCGTTTGCTCCTTCTTCAAGAGATCCAAAACCAATGGTACTTTTTCGGCCTGTTGCAGAAACTGTGGCAAAATCAGCCATGTTGGTATCAACACTTAGTATGGCAGCCATACCGCCTTTGTTATCCATATCAGACAATCGAAGTTCATTGAACCAAACTTCTCCTTTTATATTTTTATCAATGGTATTGCCATTTTTGATCCCTAACATTAAATTTCGTACCATCCCGAAATTAGGATTACCTTTTATACCTAATTTCAGTTTATTATTACCATCACCACCATCAAGAATTAAATCAGGATCATTATCCGGATAATATATTCCGTTTATATCACGTTTAGGAGAATTAATAGCTACACTCATTCCCTTAATCTTCATTCTAGTCAATAAAGCAAGAGCCAAATCCATTTCGTTTGCTTCCGGCCAAACCTGATCAGCATTTATATCACATGATGAGCCGTTAGACGAAGTAACTTTTAATGGGATTTCGACCTGATAAAAGTTTTCTGTAAAGTCATTTCCAAAACGAATAAACGCTACCATTTCGTCATCTCCAACAGATACTTCCCCTTCCAGAGATTCAGCATGCAGAAACATTTTAAGTTTTTTGTACTGACGCATATCAATACTTACATTTTTAAATGCAGCTCTTGAATCTTGCTTCTCTAATCCGTTTCCTGATACACGTAATGCTAATGATTGCTCATTTTGATTGATTATCGTATTATTATTATACAATTGTTCTCTTTGAACATTTGGAGGAGTAACATAATTTACAGGGCACTTTGTACTATTTTCCTGAATATTTACTGCCTGAACATCAAAATCTGTTCCATCCATATCTTGACTTGCACCTGCTGCATCAAGAGTACCTTCATATCTTCTCCATTCTCCTCTAACCAAATCCAATGCCCCAAAACGAACAGTTACCTGGTCATTAAAACCTGTCATAAACATTCGCATAAAACGGATTGACCTAAAGTCTGAAATTGTACCAATTTTATTTTGATATTGATTTACAGGTATTTTAAACTGAATCCATCTGGCTGTTGTGTTCCCGCCATTTGGTAATTCTACATTATTTACTACTTTAATGTCAGTAATATAATTTTGTCCAATACTCATTTCCGGTTTCATATCAATGCTATATTCATAATAAGCATTAATAGTATTCATAGTATTGTCGCGATTAATATCTTCGACATCCGGTAAAGTTGTTGATCCTCTGTTAGCATCATTTATATCCACAGCTGAGTTCCCTTCAACGCCATTATATTGTTTATAACGTTCCTGAACTCCTCCTTCAGTATTTAAAAAATACTTATAATTATCTGCTGCAGGATCGGCTTCAGAAGTATAATTATTATAAATCGAAGCTTCTTTTATATCTGGCAAACCATCTAAACCTACATCCTGATTGGCTCTGTTTCCTGCATTATTATCAAAAGCATAAATTAAGGATTGCGATGCCGGAACATCACCCCAAATTGGTTGGGGAGTTACAACTAACTGATCTGGTCCAAGACCATTTTCATATTGCTTTCTTCCATCTTTTAAAATATCTTCCGAAACTTCCCCTAAGTTAAAATAAATTTTTCCAACATTTGAAGATGCTGCTGAAGCATTTCCCACATATGGATCCAATACCCAAAATTGAATATATTCTACATTACTTTGTTCAAAATTAGTCGAATTTAAAGAACGCATAATTCCACCAAAATTACCGTTTACAGGATCTGAACCAAAACTCGGATTGTTATTATAAGGTCCCCTTTCTGAAGGGTAATAGCTTAAATCAAGGGTATTTATTACTTGTAACTGACCTTGAGCAATATCAGTATTCGGATATAATTCTTTGCTATAAATTCTTCTGGTAGTATTTAGGGATAAATCATCATTTGATATTCCGGATGGTCTCTGGGTATAAAAAATCGGATCAATAGAATACCATGCCAGTTTAGCTCTTTTATAACCATATTGTAAATCTTCAAATTGTGCATTAAAAGTGGGATCTCCTGCCGAATTAATAAATGGTGTTGAAGCCAGGCTCCAGGCATAAGCAGATCGCATGTCAATTGTAGATTGTGATCCTTCAAAATCATCTACATATATAGTAGCCTCTCCTTCAAAATCACTTGCTTTTGGCGCATCTGGTCTCAAAAATGCAACCTCTCCTCTTATTGAAAGATTAGAAGGAACATCTGTATCAATGTTAGGCAATTTATTTACTAACCTTGTAAAAAATGGAATTTCAGTTGAATAATTTCCATTAAATCCGAAAATAGTATTATTTACAGATTCCTGACCATAACTTGATTTTTGAGTAAATGGTCTTTCTGTCATTTTTAAATAAGTACCTCCAACTATAAATTTATCTGAAATTTTATGTTCAACGTTGAATCCCATGAACCTTCTGGTCTGTTGGCCAAAAACTGAATTATTCTCTAAGGAAACTTCTATTGGTGTATTGGAAGCTTGTAAAGAAGCATCCAAAATCTGAACTCTTCCTAACTGATAATCGACACTATAATCAATTCCTTCAACCAGAACTCTACCTCCTGCAGAAACGACTACAGAACCTTGCGGAACATTAAAAGCACCAATCGGAATTCCATCACTTCCTGATGACTTATATTTTCCTCTTAATAAAAATTTGTTTTTGTCACTATCCTGTAAAGCACCTGACTGTGTAGTGGCGTACATGCTTTTAAACACATATTTCCTTTGATTTGGGTTATAGGTAGTAGGATCATTGTAATTTTCTCCTGCTGTTCCTGTATTTAACTTATCAAATAATAATTTTCCAAAAGGCTCTTTTGTAGTAAAAATTATGCGCCCATTTTGTGCATCAAATGTGATTCCCTGAAGGTAATCAAAGAAACCATCTCCGCCTGCCTGAGGATCGTTATTGTAATTTAATTTATCCAGATTAAAAACTTTCAATAATGGCGTCTCGGTTACTTCATTTCCTACAGCAGGATTTTGCGGAAAAGGATTAGCTTCATCCACCGGCGAAATATAATTTATTGGCGAAGGATCTGTATAAAGGATATTGAATCTAAAATCATCCTGTTTTACCTGATAAGCACCCGGTATTTGATAGATATTTTTCATCATTAAATTCCAAACTGGATTATTAACATTTGTCAAACTACTTTTCAGCATTTTTAAAATCAAACTTTGCGTAATAACGGCCTGATTACTATTTTGAGCACTTCCTGTTACCACAGTTCCATCAACTCCATCGCTACCAAATTCTCCTACCTGATATACAACTCCACCAACAGTATATTCATACGCTACTGCTAAAATTTCATCATTAGCTAAACGCTGCTGTAAGGAAATATATCCTAGCTGAGGATTAAAAGTATATTCGTTAGCAGTTAATTTTCTGGCATTTTCAAGTACTGAATAATCTCTTCCTTCGCTCCTGTTAGAATCAGCATTATTGAAACCTCTATTGGCAGTAACAATTTCCCTAATATTAGAATTTAAAAAACCGCCATTATTAATTAAGGCCGGATCGTATTGATTGTTCTCATTATCAGTTGGAGAATCTATAGGTTTGTTAAAAAAGCCCGTTGAAGTATCAGCAACAACAACTTCTGCATCAGACATTCCTGTAAGCTGACTTTCTCCTAAATCCTGAAGTGCAATTACATTTCGCAAGTTATTACTTGTCGTACTAACACGATTTTGCTTGTTTGTTACCCAAATCTCTAATCTTGTAATTTGCACACGACTATCTATAAAAGGATAATTTCTTAATGAAGCATCATATTTATTTCTAAAATATTGTGATAAAAAGAAGTGTCTGTCATTGTCATAATCCAACGCAAATAAATCAAAATTCTGAATAGTTCCACCACCTTCAGCAACTATACTTTTTGTTTGTGATTTTTGTTCAGAGAAAACCCCGGTAAAAGTCGTTTTTCCAAATTGCAGTTGTGTTTTAACACCAAACAAACTCTGTGCTCCCCGAATTAATGTACTATTTAGCGGCATGCTCACGTTACCTACTTCTACCTTTTGAACAATATCATCTTCTGTGGGAGTATAAGCCAGTTTGAATAAATTTTGAAAAGCAAATGTTGATTGGGTATCATAATTAGCATTAACCTCTAACCTTGTACCTACCTTACCCATCAAACTCATGCTTATCCTTTGATCAAAATCAAAAGTCAGGGTTGATCTGTTTTGTGGAGAAAATGACGGATTATCTTGTTTACTGTATCGTAAACCTAAATCCATTTCAACTGAACCTGTAGGTTTTACATCAATTGTATTACTTCCAAAAATAGATTCAAAAAGACTGGAATTGATATAATACCTTGGCAATAAATCTTTTTTAGCTTCTTCACTACCCGTTTTTTTACCATCAATGGCATCCATTTTTTTCCTGAAATAATCTCTTCTGGATTCTTTCAAAACTAAATCTTCGTATTCTTTCGGTGTTAAAACAAGAGGATAATTAATAGAAAAACCATCTACAGTACTCGTATAAATATACCGATCCATAATGGGATCATATCTATAGGCTGAAAGTATACTTGGAGGATTTTCCAATTCCAGCTTCCCAACAGAAAATCCGGTTTTAGTAGTATCCTGAATTGTTGGATTTACCTGTGCATGCAAAGCATTACCACAAAATAAAACCAGTAAAAAAAGTAAAATTTTACGCATACAATTCAAGGGTCTTAATAGTAATTTATAAAGTTTTTAAAGCTTTTTTGATAATCGTTTCTACAGAAGCATCCGGATCTTCTTTTACAATTTTCTCGACAACTTTTTCCGATGTTTTTCTAACAAAACCTAAAACTTCTAAAGCAGATAACGCTTCATCTCGATTTGTATTGTTTTGAACAACAGAAACTTCATCTAAATCATATAATTTTAAGACTTTTTCTTTCAAATCCAGTATTACTCTTTGGGCTGTTTTATTACCAATTCCTTTAATAGACTGAATAATACCAACATCTCCTGAGGCAATAGCATTTATAATTTGCCTTGGTTCGATTGAAGACAACATGGTTCTGGCAATATTGGCACCGATGCCGGAAACAGACAATAACATTCTAAATATTTCTCTTTCAGATTTTTCGGCAAAGCCATATAAAGTATGTGCATCTTCCTTGATTAGAAGATGCGTATATAATTTTATAAAATCATTATTTGGTATTAAAGAAAAAGTATGCAAAGAGATATTAACCTGATATCCAACCCCTGCACAATCAATCACAACTTCTGTTGGATTTTTTTCTACTAACTTTCCCTGCAAGTGTGCTATCATAATATTATTTGTGATGCCAAATATAATAAATTTAAGACAATATTAACAGCTCTTATTTTATCGTTATTTAGTAGTCAGTTTGTTTTTTTTATTTTCTTTTTCCTGTGCATCTATAACGGCAATTGCTGCCATGTTTACCATTTCTTCAACACTGGCTCCCAATTGAAAAATATGAACAGGCTTGCCCATTCCCATCATTATTGGCCCAATAGAATTTGATTTATTAAGTTCTTTTAGCAATTTGTAAGTAATATTTCCTGATTCCAAATTGGGAAAAATAAGTGTATTTACTTTTTTACCGGCTAATTTAGAGAAAGGAAATTTTTCTTCAAGCATCTCTTGGTTTAAAGCAAAATCTGCCTGGATTTCTCCATCTACAATCATATCGGGATGATTTTTATGCAAATAAGCAACCGCTTCACGCACTTTTGAAGCATTCTGATGAGTGGATGAACCGAAATTTGAATAAGAAACCATTGCAATAACAGGCTCAATACCAAACATTTTTGCGGTTTTTGCGGTCATAATTGCAATATTTATTAAATCTTCAGAAGTTGGATTAATATTAATAGCAGTATCTGACAAAAACATTGGTCCCCTTGACGTAAGCATCATATTTGCAGTCGCCACAAGTGAAGCTCCCTGCGCTTTGCCAATCAATTGTAACATTGGCTTCAATACACTTGGGTAACTTCGTGAGTAACCTGTTACCAAAGCATCAGCTTCACCTTCATTAACCATCATTGCTGCAAAGTAATTTCTTTCACGCATGAATTTTTGTGAATCAAGTAATGAAACACCTCTGCGCTCTCTGGTTTCCCAATATGAATTTGCAAACCTATTACGCCTTACTTCTTCTTCATTTGTTTTAGGATCGATGATTTCAAGTTCAGCATCAAAACCTAATTCAGCTTTTAATTCTAAAATTGTTTCTTTATTTCCTAATAAAATTGGGATACCAATTCCGTCTTCATGAACAATTTGTGCCGCTTTTAATACATTTAATTGATCCGCTTCAGCAAAAACAACACGTTTAGGATCTAATTTGGCACGGTTTGTAATCAAACGCACCATTTTATTATCGTTCCCCATACGTTCACGAAGTACATCTTCATAAGCTGCCCAATCCGTAATTGGATTTTTTGCAACACCTGACTCCATTGCTGCTCTTGCAACTGCGGGCGCCACAACAGTAATCAATCGCGGGTCAAATGGTTTAGGGATAATATATTCCTGACCAAAACCTAGTTTTGTTGCTCCATAAGCCACATTTACCTGCTCTGGAACTGACTCTTTTGCCAAGGAAGCTAATGCTTTTACAGCAGCCATTTTCATCGCTTCGTTTATTTTAGTTGCTCTGACATCCAAAGCCCCTCTAAAAATATATGGAAAGCCCAAAACATTATTTACCTGATTAGGAAAATCGGAACGGCCTGTAGCCATAATAACATCTTTACGGGTTTCTACAGCTAAGTTATAATCGATTTCCGGATTTGGATTTGCCATTGCAAAAACAATCGGATTATCATTCATTGTCAATAACATTTCAGGTGACAGAATATTACCTGAAGATAATCCTATGAAAACATCAGCGCCATTTACAGCTTCTGCTAAATCAATTTTAGCACCATCCAAAGCATATTTCAATTGCAATTCTGAAAGTGCTGGATTGTCTTTTGTTAAAAGTCCTTTACTATTAAACATTAAAACATTCTCGACTTTTACACCTAGCAAAACATATAAATCAGTACAAGCTATTGCTGCTGAACCAGCACCAGAAACTACGACTTTTACATCTTCTGCTTTTTTACCTGCTATTTCTAATGCGTTTATTAAGGCAGCTGAAGAAATAATAGCTGTACCATGTTGGTCATCATGCATTACAGGAATATCTAATTCTTCTACCAGTCTTCTTTCTATTTCAAAAGATTCCGGTGCTTTAATATCTTCAAGATTAATTCCACCAAAAGTTGGGGCAATATTTTTTACGGTCTGAATAAACTCTTCAACATCTTTAGTTCCAATTTCAATATCAAAAACATCAATGTCAGAGAAAATTTTAAACAACAATCCTTTTCCTTCCATTACCGGTTTTGAAGCTTCCGGGCCAATATCTCCCAGTCCTAAAACTGCAGTTCCATTTGATATTACGGCAACTAAATTTCCTTTGGCAGTATATTTATAAACATCATCTATGTTTTTTTCAATTTCTAAACATGGTTCTGCCACTCCCGGCGAATAAGCCAAGGATAAATCTCTTTGGGTTGCATATTTTTTAGTTGGAACTACTTGAATTTTCCCTGGAGTCGGTTCTGCATGATATAGTAACGCTTCTCTTCTTTTAGTCTCTTTATTCATTCATTTTCGCTTTTATTTGCCCTACAAAGATATAAGACTTGGTTTAAAACAGCTTATTTTTGAGTATTCTTTTCCCTAAAATATTTCAATACTGCGTAAAAAAAATAGCCCAATATACTTTCGGACTATTTCTGATTTTTATGTTTTTAATTTGTTATTGCGAAATATAAGAATTGAGGTGATTGATTGTATCTTTTTGTAGTTCGATGATCGCTTTTACGACATCACTGATCGAAATAATACCGACAACAATTCCTTCTTCTAAAACTGGCAGGTGTCTTATTCTTTTTGTACTCATGAGTTCCATACAATTTTCTAAATTATCTGAAAGCTTTATTGTAAAAACATTACTTTCCATAATCTCATCAACGAAAGTTTCTTTTGAGGATTTATCTTTTAAAACAATTTTTCGTGCATAATCCCTTTCAGATAATATTCCTTTGAGTTCAGAACCATCAATAATTAGAATTGCACCTATATTTTTTTCTCCCATTACTTTCAATGCTTCATAAACAGTCGTTGTTGTAAGTACGGAATAAACATTTTTCCCTTTTGCGTTTAGTATTTGATTTACAGTCATATCTGAAAAATTTTAGGAGTATAAAGTTAAAAAAAATAGAATACAAAAATGAAACGAGAGGAGTTTTTAACACGCAATCAATTCATTTTTAATATAATACAAAACTTTTAACTGTTTCAAAATATTCCAATAAAGAAAACAATGATTCATGCCTTTTTATTGTGAAAAAGACAACTTTTTATAAGACAAGGGAATAAAAAATAGTAGGTAAGGGTAATAATAAACAATATTATTCTAAAAACTTAATATTTCTTCTAAGTCCATCAAATTTAGTTCTTTTGATTGGAGAGTTTTTAAAAACTGTACGAAAAGTTTCTTCTGTAATTTCAATCCAGTCTTTTTTGGAAAATGATAGCAGTTCAGGATTCGGATTAAACAATGGTTCCGAGTGTGATTTTGAGAATCTATTCCAAGGGCAAACATCCTGGCAGGTATCGCAGCCAAACATCCATTCATCAAATTTTCCCTTCATCTCATACGGAATATTTTCCTTGAGTTCAATTGTATAATAGGAAATGCATTTACTTCCGTCTACAACGTAAGGAGCAACTATTGCTTCAGTCGGACAGGCATCAATGCAGGCAGTACACGAACCGCAATGATCAGTTGTGGCATGGTCATATTCTAAATCAAGGTCTAAAATAAGTTCGGCAATAAAGTAAAAAGAACCTACTCTTTGAGTTAATAGATTGCTGTTTTTACCAATCCAGCCCAAACCGCTTTTTGCCGCCCAAGCTTTATCCAAAACAGGTGCAGAATCGACAAAAGCACGACCTGAAACATCTCCGATAGTTGACTGAATCGAATGAAGAAATTCTTTTAATTTTTCTTTGATGACAAAATGATAATCCTGTCCGTACGCATATTTAGAAATTTTAAAACTTTCGTTATTTTGAATTTCAGAAGGATAGTAATTCAATAAAAGCGACACCACACTTTTAGCGTCGTCAACTAATAAAGTTGGATCCAGTCGTTTGTCAAAATGATTTTCCATATATGTCATTTGACCGTGACTATTATTTTTCAACCAACTTTCAAGTCTAGGCGCTTCTTGTTCTAAAAAACCGGCTTTAGATATGCCACAAGAAAGAAAACCTAGTCGTTTTGCTTCTGATTTAATAAATTTCGAATATGTCTCTTTAGAATCAATACTCATCTTTTAGAGAATAAAACTTCTACTCCAACGGGTTTTAAAGTAATCAACGGATTAAAATCAATTTCATTTCTAGTGGATTTAATCTCGTACTTTTTTATAATATGAGACAATGTAAGACACATTTCGTAAATAGCAAATCCGGCTCCAATACACATTCTTGGACCCGCTCCAAAAGGATAAAAGTATTGCATTGAGTGCTTTTTTTGTTCACCAAGAAATCGCTCCGGAATAAATTCGTTTGGATTTTCCCAATATTTAGGATTACGATGCAGTTCATAAAAAGAAACTCCAATTAATGTTCCTTTTTTTATATAAAATTGACCTAAAGTATCGTCTTCTACATTTTGTCTGTCAGTAATCCAGGCGGGTGGATACAAACGCATCGATTCATTTAAAACGGCATTTAAATAAGTCATTTTCTGCAATTTTTCAACAACATCATTTGTTGATGATTCAATTTCAATAATTTCCTGATATACTTTTTCTTGCACTTCTGGATGTTTACCTAAAAGGTACAATGTAAAAGTCAGTGCATTTGCAGTTGTTTCATGTCCGGCAATGAACAGAATTTTTATTTCATCGATTAATTGCTTTGTAGACATTCCTTCTCCAGTATCTTCATATCTGGTTTCTAAAAGCATATTAAGCAAATCGTTAACTTCTTTTTTGGAGGTAGTTCTTTCTTCAATGATTTCTTGAATAATCAGATTGTTTTCCTGAGCTAATTCCAGGTGTTTTTTCACTTGACCAGTTGCAGAAAACCACCAGGCTTTATGAGGAAGCCTGATTTCTTTGATTAAAAAATTCTGAACTTCTTCAATAATGAATTTTACACGATTTAACTTTTCTTCAGAAATCGAAAGTTCAAATAGAGATTTAGCTACAACATTAAAAGCCAACTGACTCATTACAGGAAAAAGATCCATAGATTCTTCTTCAACTAAAGCATCCAATTCTGAAACAATAGTCTTATTCATATTTTCGACTAACTGATTCATTTTTTGTTTATGAAAAGCAGGTTGAATAAGTCTTCTTTGTTTTAACCAAAAATCTCCATCAACTGTTAACAATCCTTGCCCTAAATACTTTGAAAGATAAACAGATTGAAACTTAGACTTGTGATAATTCTTTTGATTTTTCTGTAATATATACTGGGCAATATCATTGTCTCTGGATAAAATTATGTATTTAGAAATACCAATTTTAAGAGAAAAAGAATCACCAAATTTATTAAAATATCTTTTATGAAACGGAATAGGATTTTTACGCACGCCTTCTGCATCCAAAAAGAATCTTACTATGGAAAGCTTATTTGGGTAATTATATTTTTTCTTCTCAGACATTGATGATAATTAAAATAATCCGCCTTGAATGTTCGTGTTTATTTTTCCCAAGTGTTTATAAGCTTTATCAGTAACTTCACGTCCACGAGGCGTACGCATAATAAAACCTTCCTGAATTAAGAATGGTTCATAAACTTCTTCAATTGTTTCACTGCTTTCAGAAACTGCTGTTGCCAAAGTCGAAAGTCCAACTGGCCCGCCTTTGAATTTGTTGATAATAGTCAATAATATCTTATTATCCATTTCATCAAGACCATGTGCGTCCACGTTAAGTGCTTTCAAAGCATAACGTGCAATTTCAAGATCGATAGTTCCATTCCCTTTTATTTGTGCAAAATCACGAACCCTGCGTAACAATGCATTAGCTATACGAGGTGTACCACGGCTACGTCCAGCAATTTCAATAGCTGCATCTAATGAAATTGGCATCTTAAGTATAGAAGAACTTCTTTCAACAATACTGGTTAAAAGTTCGGTAGTATAATATTGTAGTCGCGATGAAATTCCGAATCGAGCACGCATTGGCGCAGTCAATAATCCCGAACGAGTTGTTGCTCCTATTAAAGTAAATGGATTTAAATTGATTTGGACCGTTCTGGCATTTGGTCCTGATTCAATCATAATATCAATTTTGAAATCCTCCATTGCAGAATAAAGATATTCTTCTACAATTGGACTTAAACGATGAATTTCATCAATGAATAAAACATCTCTTTCGTCAAGATTTGTTAACAATCCAGCTAAATCTCCCGGCTTATCTAAAACGGGTCCTGAAGTAATTTTTATTCCAACTTCAAGTTCATTTGCTAAAATATTAGCCAAGGTAGTTTTTCCCAATCCCGGAGGCCCATGAAAAAGAGTATGATCAAGTGCTTCGCCACGCTGATTAGCTGCAGCAACAAAAATCTTTAAGTTTTCTAAAACCTGATCCTGTCCGGCAAAATCATCAAATGACAGCGGACGTAATCTTTTTTCAAGATCTAGCTCTTCTGGGTTGTATCCTTTTGTGGTAGGATCTAAATTTTCATTCATCTTACAAAGATATACAAAGTAATCAGTATGTAAAACAGTAAAATTGAACGGATAGAACTTTAACTAAATAAAAAAAGACTATCATTTCTGATAGTCTTTTAAAATATTTTTAGTGGTGTAAAACTTCTTCACCTTCTTTCATTGGTACATTTTGCGGTACAAAATCTACATCATGATTTGGGTTACTGTAGTCATACGGCCAACGATATACATGAGGAATTTCACCTGGCCAGTTACCGTGAATATGTTCAACTGGTGTAGTCCACTCAAGAGTTGTGGATCTCCATGGATTCTGAACAGCTTTTTTACCATAGAAAATACTACTAAAGAAGTTGTACAAGAATACTAATTGAAATGCACCTCCAACAAGAGCAAATGTTGTAATTAAAACATTCACATTTTGTAAATCATCAAATAATGGAAAGTTTGTATTTGTATAATAACGTCTTGGTAAACCAGCTAATCCAATAAAGTGCATTGGGAAGAATACTCCATAAGCACAAACTGCCGTTACCCAAAAGTGAATATAACCCATGTTTTTATTCAACATTCTTCCGTACATTTTAGGAAACCAGTGGTAGATACCAGCAAACATTCCATAAAGTGCAGAGATACCCATTACTAAGTGAAAGTGAGCAATTACAAAGTAAGTATCATGAACATTAATATCTAAAGTACTATCTCCTAAAATGATTCCAGTTAAACCTCCAGTAATGAAAGTAGAAACCATTCCGATAGAAAATAACATTGCTGGGTTGAATTGTAAATTACCTTTCCATAAAGTTGTAATCCAGTTGAACGCTTTTACAGCAGAAGGAATTGCAATCAATAATGTAGTAAAAGTAAATACAGATCCTAAGAAAGGATTCATTCCTGAAAGGAACATATGGTGCCCCCAAACAATAGTAGATAAAAATGCAATTGCAAGAACTGACATAATCATTGCTCTATATCCGAAGATTGGTTTACGAGAATTCGTAGCCATAATTTCAGAAACAAGTCCCATTGCCGGTAAGATTACAATATATACTTCAGGGTGTCCTAAGAACCAGAATAAGTGTTCGAATAATACTGGAGAACCACCTTGATAATGTAAAACCTCTCCTGCAATATAAATATCAGACAAGAAAAATGAAGTACCAAAACTTCTATCAAAAATCAATAATAAAGCAGCTGATAATAAAACCGGAAAAGAAATAACCCCAATAATAGCTGTTACAAAAAATGTCCAGATTGTAAGTGGAAGTCTCGTCATAGACATCCCTTTAGTTCTTAAGTTGATAACAGTTACGATGTAATTTAAAGATCCCATTAAAGAAGATGCAATAAAGATAGCCATAGAAACTAACCATAAAGTCATACCTGTACCAGAACCTGGAATCGCTTGTGGTAAAGCACTTAATGGAGGGTAAATTGTCCAACCTGCAGAAGCTGGTCCAGCTTCAACAAACAGAGAAGACAACATGATAACAGCAGACAAGAAGAACAACCAATAAGAAATCATATTCATGAATCCGGAAGCCATATCTCGTGCACCAATTTGAAGCGGAATAAGTAAGTTACTAAAAGTTCCACTTAGACCAGCCGTCAGTACAAAGAATACCATTATAGTACCGTGTATTGTAACTAAAGCCAGATAAATATCATTTGCCATTACACCATCTGGTGCAAATTTATCTCCTAATAAAACATTAAAGATTTTAAAAGACTCTTCTGGCCATGCTAATTGCATTCTGAAAAGCAAAGACATTGCAATACCAATTATACCCATAATAATACCGGTAATTAAGTATTGCTTAGCAATCATTTTGTGATCAATACTAAAGATATATTTAGTAATGAAAGTGTCTTTATGATGATGTTCGTGCTCGTGATGATCGTGTCCGTGATCGTGATCGTGCGCTTCTGCTGACATATATGTATACTTTAAATTTTCTTAATAATATTATTTCATAGCAACTTTAGCTACAACTGCTTTAACAGTATCAATTACCGCTTTAACAGTATCTTTTGCAGTACTATCTGTAGTTGCTTCAACTCCTTCTGCTGGTTTCTCAGCTGCAGCAGCGGCTTTGATATCCTGAGCTAAAGAAGTTTTCTCACTTAACCATTTTTTATACTCTTCAGGAGAATCAACAACAACTTTCATTTGCATATTGTAATGAGAAGCTCCACAAATTTTATTACATAACAATAAGTAATCAAATGTATAAGGATCTAAAGCAGTTCCTCCTTTAGCAACTAACTCAACACTTTTTTCAGCTCTAAGTTTGTTAATATTTGAAACTTTCTCCACCATAAAAGGTAACTCTCTATATTCAGCTGTAGTATAGGTAGGAATAAAAGCAAATTCTGTAACCATCCCAGGAACACAATTCATTTGAGCTCTAAAATGAGGAAAATAAGCTGAGTGCAATACATCTTGAGAACGCATTTTGAAATGCACTTTTTTGCCTTTTGGAATATGCAATTCGCTAACAACAATATCATCCTGAGCATTAGGATCAGACATATCAACTCCTAATGTATTGATTCCTTCAATTAAACGAACATTTGCTTTACCCAAAACATTATCCTGACCAGCATATCTTGCTGTCCATTTAAATTGTTGAGCATATAATTCAATTTCTATTACATCTTCGTCTTTGTCAACAAACATAATGTTGTTCCAAGCATACAATCCATAAAGAATCAAAACAGCCAAAACAACTGATGGAATAATACTCCAGATTGCTTCTAATTTATTACTATCAGCAAAGAATAATGCTTTTTTATCCTTATTCCCTTTGTATTTAAAAGAAAACCAATACAATAAACCCTGAGTAATAAATTGAACTACAAAAATTAAAACCCAAGTAATATTCATCAAATTATCTACCAACAATCCATGCTCTGATGCAGGGGTATGAAGTGCTAAACCACCCCACTTTAGTAAACCATAAATAGTAAATATATAAATGAAAGCCAAGAAGCCAAACATAATATAACCCTGAATATTATTATCATTATCGGATGCAACTTGCGAATCGTCCGAAGAAGCTCCTACCTGGGTAAGATCAAAAATCTTGGTCAATTGCCATAGTGCAACTGCTAATAAAACTAAAACTACAATTATCAACAAACTTGTCATCTGTTTATTTCTTTAAATATTAATAATGAAAATGTTTACTTTCTTCTATGAAAGGATTTCTTTTTGCTAACAAAGGAGATTTACTCAATGCAGTAAATACCACGAAAATAAACAGGCCTAAGAAGAAAAGAATAGATGCAATCTCAGAAACTCCAATAAACCATCTGTCACCAACTGTACCTGGCATAATCATATTAAAGAAGTCAACATAATGCCCTAATAAGATAACAATTCCAGCCATTACAATAACCCAGTTAAGACGTTTAAAATCAGTGTTAACTAATATCAATAATGGAAAAACGAAATTCATAACTACCGCACCAAAGAAAGGCAAATTATATAATTGGATTCTTGTAATGAAATAAGTGACCTCTTCCGGAATATTTGCATACCAGATTAACATAAATTGTGAGAACCATAAATAAGTCCAGAAAATACTGATACCAAACATAAATTTAGCTAAATCATGAATGTGGCTCGTATTTACATATTCTAAATATCCTTTAGATTTTAAGTAAATTGTTATTAATGCTATTGAAGTAATACCACTAACGAAGAATGAAGCAAATACATACCATCCAAACAAAGTACTGAACCAGTGCGGATCAAAAGACATAATCCAATCCCAGGACATAATAGATTCAGATACGATAAAGAAAACTAAGAATCCTGCAGATAACTTAAAGTTCTTTTTGTAGTATAGATCATCATTAGCCTCATCCTGAGCCAAACAATTTTTTCTAGAAAAATGACGATATAAATTCCATCCTATTAAAAAGATGGCAGCTCTAATAATCCAGAAAGGAAAGTTTAAGTAACCAGATTTTCCAGCAATGATTGCATCATAGTTTGGACTCTTTGGATCAGTAACTCCTTCTCCAAGCCAAACAAATATATGATTAAAGTGTAATCCACAAAGAACTAAAATAATAAAGAAAACTATAGAACCTGCTGGTAAATAAGCAGTAATACCCTGCATAACTCGAAATAAAACAGGAGACCAACCAGCCTGAGCCACTTGTTGAATAGCATAAAAAGCTAAAACCCCCATTGAAAGCAGTAAAAAGAAAATACAAGCTACATACAAAGCAGACCAAGGTTTATTTTGTAATTGATGTAAAACGTGTTCTGCATGTGCTTTAGGATCATGCTCATGAGAAACTTCGTGTTTATTCGCTTTTACTTCATGTGCAACTGCAGTTTCATGTGCTACTTCAGATTTTACTTCATGAGTAATTTCTTCTTTTGCAATGACTGAATCATTATTTGCAACAAGTGAGTCTTTAATTACGGCCTCTTCAACATGTGCGTCTTTCGCTTCTTCATGATGAACTACTTTAGATGTTTCTTCATGATGTGCTGCTTCTGCAGATTCTTCATGATGTGCTGCTGTAGCTTCACCATGTCCTCCACCGTGTTCAGATGCTTCTTTTGCAAGAAGAGTTTCTACCTCTTCAATATTTTTAGGAGCTTTTAAAAAACCATATCCAATCCCTAATATACCAACGGCCATTAGAATGAAAGAAAACGTTTTTAATTTACTTGAAAATGTGTACATATCTATTACGATCAGTTTGTTCAACAATTATAATTGGCTTTTTAGTTTTAGAACATAGTCAGCAACTAACCAACGTTCGTGGGCACTTAATTGATTTGCATGTGAACCCATTGCATTTAAACCATAAGTCTCAACATGAAAGATACTTCCTTCAGTGATTTCTCTGTCTTTATAGCTAGGTACTCCAAGAAATTTTTCTCTTTCAACCAATTTACCTTTACCGTTTCCAGTTGCACCATGGCAACTCATACAATAA
>Ga0247810_10000410_pt1 | contig 49423 bp, 45 predicted proteins | sample UWRJL119311C1_FD_179918 | JGI IMG/M metagenome (GOLD analysis project Ga0247810, IMG submission 179918) | Plant litter microbial communities from Arlington Agricultural Research Station in Wisconsin, United States - UWRJ-L119-311C-1 | ecosystem: Environmental > Terrestrial > Plant litter >...
GTCAGTCGTGTTGGTGCTGGTGCTCCACGGACGCTGGATCCGTAGAGTCTAATATGGCGCAGTATATGGACGGATAGAGTAGTATAGAGTAGAGTGGTATAGAGTAGTATGGTATGGTATGGTATAATAGTATAGTTTGATGTACGGGATGGATGGCTTGCACACAGCTCAGCTTGGTTCGTCCAGGAGTCCAGGAGCACGCTTGTCTGAGCTTGGCAAGTAACAAGCACACGGATCCGCAAATTACGCTGCTGATTGGCCCAGTTTACACTTGGCGGCTATATATATCCACTTTACATGTCGTAAACCCGTTACGCTAGCGCCTTTTCGGCCGGCTCATTGATAATACCGTAATTAGTGCTTCACCACGCATCCTTCCCTCGTTCCATCTCTTCCATCTCCTCCATCTCTTGCGTTGCGTGACATCCGCATCCTGACCACCGGGCGCATCCAGGGTCGCATTGGGGTGGAGGTGGTGGTGGTGCTGCATCTAGTGACAGCAGCAAGCAAAGTTGAGTGCGCTACTGTTGATCATACCGCAATTGGACTGTGTCGCAGACTACAATTACGCTTCAAGCATGAGTATGGTCTGCAACGAACACCAACTTACACTCAGCTAATCCTTCATCTAGTACAATACAATCAATACGATACAACACAATCTGAAGATCGTTCTCCAGCTCTAACCGAGACGTTGCTAATTTGGGGTTATCCACTCCACTCCACTCCACTCCTGTCGCCGTCTGGTGACGGCTGCAGCACATGAAGATCTCCTCCATCTTCCTTTCGGCTGAGCTGCAGAAGCATGCAGAGCCGAGTACGCAGGTACGCACCTGAGAAGCCTCGGATCCAGATACCGTTCTATCAACCAGTCAGATATTCATTCGTAACCCTGCTCGAGTTTATAGATGTTCCTCTGATCTGCATAACTTCAAGCTTGCTTGGCCAGACATACCACTGCTGTTCAGGAAGGTAAGCAAGCAGCTAAGCCTGGAAACGAGTTGGCCCAATTACCTGGAGCGAGTTGCGATAACTTGCATGAAAAAATAAACGGGCCCTGGGCAGTAATCTACCAAGATGTGGGCATGGTTGGTGAACACTGTCGCGGTGGTTCGCCCAGCAAATATAGACACCGCATCTTCTGTCATGGCTGCCCGGTATCTAAATATCGAGAGATGCGCGATTGCCCATGCTCTGAGTGTTTATGCTTCAGCGCCCCCCGCATTACCGAAGGACTACCACCCATCCCTCCAAACACACCTCCCCCCTTTCAACGGCGCAGCGCATGCCATGTGGTGGTAAGGATCACTCGTTCCGTCAGCAAAACGCCTCATCTGCTATTTAAGGCCTCCCGCGTCCCCGGTGAGATGAAAACCACTGATTAACCTGGAAGGGCTTCAGCCATCATCCGCTTATCTTTACCTTTTCTTTCTTTACAGGTCAGAAGCTGAAACGCATATCATTTATATTTACTCCAGATTGCGGGTGACGTTGAGTCACTGAGCCTGAATGCTAGTACTAATTACTAGGGCTCTTGTGTAACGTGACACGTCCTCGGGACGAATAGCAATTCAGGTTTCATTTAGTATATATTCATGTGTACTAGTCAAGTACACGTGCTATCTACGATACCATGAGTACTTCATTAACTGAACATCGAGTAGGATCTAGTTTGCTTTATTTTCGGCTATCTCGATATCGAAATCGGTTTCGAGGGCTAAATTTAGAATCTCCATAATCCCACCAGCCACAGTGCATACCACTGTCACTGACACATTGGGGGCCATAGCCATCACCACAAATGGAGTGTAAATATGCAAAGTCCAACATCATTGCCCTAGCTCATGACCATCTAAACCTTCCTAGCAAAAGCTCAGCTTTCCCCCTGCCACAATACCGTACAGTATAAGCAAGTTTCACACAAACTCCGGTCGTCTCACGAGCGTGACGGCCAGACCAATACTCTGGTACCAAGCAGTCATGCTCTCCCACGTGGCAATGGCTTGATATTTATACGAGGTGGGTGAGCCGAGTACACTCTTCTTCTGCATTTGGCTGTTGCTCAGATTTATACATCCTTTCAACCCCGGTTCCTACAGTATTGCCCATGGGGGATATATGAACTGGTCTTACTCCCCAGAAGTTTAATCATACGGGATATTCCCATCTGCGTTTGATCACCGACAGGCATATGGTAAGCTAGGTTCAAGATGCTAGATGACTAGAAGTTGGGTTCTGATACGTGTGCATACGAAGAATGGTTTTGGAGAGCATTTACCCTTAAAATACAAACGAGGAGACGGGGAGATTTGTAAGTGCATTTATTAGAAAAGGGACTTTTGAAGGTGGCTTTTGGGGACTAGGATTCGCTATACCCGGGGCGCGGACGGTGAGGGTAAGATGCACGCCATGTGGAGTTTTTGGGGACATGGGTTTAGGTGATAAATAATCGGTACAAATGTAGCTCGTCTCGCATTTTCCCCAATAAGTGAGCCCTGATTAGTTTCTCGTTGTCTGAGTGTATCAAGAGGAGTCGAGATGATGTGTTGATAGCCGACGTTTAACAAATTTGCACGGCAAACTCCAGCCTCTTTGACTGGCTTCGGCTAGTTTGGTTTGGTGAAGCGCGTTTTCATTGCTTACTTGACTTGCTTTGCTATTTCATAATCATCCATCGTGTTCAATCATTCGCTACGACTGTTTATGACAACCAGCCTTTGAATAGCTCCAGCCTCGCCTTACCCGAGAAGAATGTATTGAGTGGATAAGCGATATGGTTTCTCCTTTGCCCGGCGACGAACATAGACAATTTCTCCGTAGCCAAAGACATTTCCATCACTCTGAAACATTGTAAAATATTGTTACACAAGGTATTACGCAATAGATTATTAATTATTATGACATGGTATGAAATCTCGTCTTGACATTAAAGGAAAAGTGAACCCTTTGAGCACCCTCTCCCATCTTCCCTTATGTACCGTACCATGCCATTAAAGCTTGCGGGCTGTGGTTTCCGCCAACAACTCCCATCGACCTCCTAGACAGCCTGCTCGGGAGCTACAATTGGAGTTTCGGGTGCGGTGGTCGCCTTCTTCTCGCCCTGCAAGGTCTCGCCAGAACTAGGCGGCGGCACACGGCCGTATTGCGTGAAGTACAGGTTCAACCCGCGATAATCCCACCGCCTAGCTAGCACCAGGATCGCAAACGACAAGAACGGCACCGTGAACACATCCAAGATGCCCCAGTAGATGAAGCTCTGCGTGACGCCGATCTCGTTGCCGCCGTCGTCGAGGCCGTAGGCGATGGGGTAGAGCGTCCAGACGAAGACGAGCCAGCCGGTGATGGCCAGGTAGGACCTGGTGATGGTGAGACGGCGCGCGGTGATGAGACCGCTGTGCAGGAGCGAGACCGAGAGGAGGACGTAGGCAAAGGTGCCGAAGACGAAGAATCCCCATTTGTAGGTGGTGGCTACGAGCGCGCCCGAGAGCCAGCTGGCAACCCAGACCCAGGAGAGGGCGATGTTGTAGATGATGGTGGCCCAGCTTACGCCGGAGAGGAGGCCGATGGCGGTGATGAGTGGTGTCCAGCCGACGAACCTGTCTTGTTATTAGTCGTGCAACATATATATATTGAAAAGAGAAGATTTACCAATTGATGAACTTCACGTAGAAGATCTGGCGGGTACCATGTTCGTTGGTAGAGGTGACGATAGCCACAGATCCGAGGTCAGAGGCCATGGTGAAGTAGGAGATTGCGCCAACGAAAAGAGAAATTGTGAAGAGGTAGTGAAATATCTTCTCGCCGCTACGAGCAAAATAGGCAAGGCCGACAACAATGAGGAGAGAAACAGAGTAGAGAGCAGTAACCGCCCATAACCAATCAGATCCACTAGTTGTGAGTTGAACATCTCCTACAGGAGGGTTGATCGACAAAGCATCGTTGCTACGTTGGTAGAGATTCATTTTGAGATGAGAATGGAGAGATGCAAGACAATACGAAGATGATACACGAAAGTAAGGGTGTAGTGATTTAGGAAGGGGGATGTGAGCAAGAGACTTATATGCCCACGGCAACCTTGAAGAATGCCATGCGGTAGGAAACTGACAAACGAACATGACACAATCCCCTCCATCCCGAGTTCTCCTCATGAACTTGCATGAGCAAGTAGCTTCCTCCTCCTCCTCCTCGTGTTTTGGTAGCAAGTCTTCCTCCACACCCGCAATCACGAGGACCAACCATGGACTCACTGATTCAATTTGATACTTCACCGTCGAACAAGGCACCTCCATCAAAGCGCGGAAAGCACGGCAAAGAATCTAGATGGTCTGCATCATCATCGATCCCCAAATCCCATCAAAGAGGGGGTGAAGAATTGTCATGAGTGTCATCACCTCATTGTCCAAAAGGCGCGACGGGATTTTCGGATCCCTCCCCCTCCAAAAAATCCAACCAAACGAAGGCATTCCCAAAAGCACCAAAGAAGAGTTTGATGGGGGAAAATATGCCGGCACAGAAGCATTACTAAGTGCCGGACATGCTTTGTACCACTCACTCCCGGTGCCTCCAGGTCCATTCAGGCCATGTAGACCATTTCTTCAATTGACCTGTGTAAGCCGTCCGAGGCATCCGGCATGGCATGATCTGTCGTGCCACGCCGTCGGGCAGCTGTGATTTGCAAAAAGATCAACCACCGCGTCCCTCTTGCATTAGCTGCCCAGCAACCATCCATTCCCACCCTTTGCCGTTGCCGAAAGATTTTCCCTCCATTAATTTCGCATGACTTGAGTGATCTAGGTCGACAAATGAGTGCTAATGTCGGATGAGCATAGCTGCAATGGTCTTATGTAAACCAGACAAGTCGTGCAAAGGAAAACAATGATGTTGATATTGGAAACCCGGAGAATGCGGTCGGAGGGTTCCACACGTGACCCTTAAAATAGACGCTGCGCCAGCGCCTAGCAGCCTCAAGTCATCGTGACCTCAACTCAGCGTCATCACGCAGCGCAATCGGTCGCGATGATGGCATACGCGGCATCAGACATGCAACAAAACTCAATTACCCCAAACGGGCTGAAACGTCGTAATCTTAAAAATTAATATCAACACAAAACATGCAACAACAACATAAGCAAACTTGGAATCAAAAGAACCAAGCCACAGATACAAATTATAAAAAGGGGGATTCGGCTAAATTACAGAACTTTGTTTCGTATCTTCACATGTAGTCAAGGCTAAAAATCTCCAGAAAAATAAAAAATCGGTATTGCGCATTTCATGCTATTTGTGCACAAATTTCAAACTCCCGCAATAATACAGACCAATTGCTTTGCTTTGCTTCTCTTCTCTTTCCATCTCCCTTCTCTCACGGATGCCACTAAAAGGAAATCCCAAATTCTTACAAGAAATTAAGACAGTATTACAACACAATATCCATGCAGTTTCAAAATTGAATCCGACTCTCCTCCCATTTTCCATTTACTAGTTCACAACTTCTTCCTCAGCCCACCCATTCAACCCGTTCATCCCACCATCATTCATAGGTAGTCCATATGAGTTGTTATTAAAGCTGTTACCGTTCCCAAGTCCACCTGAAAAGCTGTTTTGGTACTGGTGGCCACGTCCACGCTGCTCATTTCCATTGCCGTTCTCTTGTGGAAAGCCACCGTTGAAAGCTGGCAAGCTGACAGCTCGGTTGTGGCTGCGAGGAGGAGCTAGAAGTGACGGTGCCGAGTTGCCATTCTGGAAACCATTCGTGTTACTGATACTCGCGCTCTGCTGGTGGCCCATCTGGCTCTGCTGGGGGATGTCGAGGGCATCAATGTTGGAGCTGTTGTAGTTTCTAACAGCAGCATCTTGCATAGAGACATGCTGTTGATTTTGCTGTTGCAACTGGGCCAACGAGTAAGGATCAATGTTTTGCTGGCCTTGACCCTGACTTTGCTGTTGAGAAACGTGATTTAGGTACATGGTCAAGGGATTGTTACTTCCAGCATTGATAATGGTAGATGGAGTGGGAGCTGGTTGAAAGCTTTGGGCATTGCCGCTAATGGACCCAGGTGCTGCAGATCCAGTCGGGGAAGACCCATTCTGGCTTGACTGGAGACCACCGCTGTTAGGAGGAGGTGAGTTAACACCATCGTTCCTAGGTGATTGCTGCGGCTGGGTAACTTGACGAGGAGGATTACCACAACGATCTTTGCCGAAATTGACTTTGAATCTGCGGTAATCATCCTTTCCTCGAATCGCTTCGATGGCCTTGATAGCGTTTGCAATGTTGGTGAAATTGACAAAAGCGCAACTCTTCTCTCGAAGTGTGTTGACCAACTCAATCTCGCCAAACTCGGAGAAGTCCTGTTTCAGCCTCTCTTCGCTCCAAGACTCATCCAAATTTCCTACATAGACATTTCGGGAAGCTCCACCACTGACTGCCAAAGCAATCGCTGCAGGAAGCGCGCCAGAATGCTTTCCCCATCCGATCTTCAATCTCCTATTATGAATCATTAAACCTTGCAAATTACTCAAGGCGTAGAAAGATGCAGCCGAAGTTGGATCAATAAAGGTGACGAAGCAGATATGCTTGTCGGGTATATATCGAATGTGGTGTAATAGTCCACCTCTGACAACATTACAAATTTCTTCAATAGTAGTTTCGGGATGAATGTTTCCAAGATAAACCGTTCTGTTTCCAAGATTGTTAATACCTCCGGCAGTGGTAGCAACAGCAGCAGCTGCAACCGATTGTTGAGCCAAGGCATTGGAGATCAAATCGCGATCAGCACCATTTAGAACGTGTGCATAGCCGGGAGCAATTCCAAGATATTGCGCTGCATTCTGTTGTTGGGTTTTGGACACATATGCGCAACGATCCTTTCCATAGTACACTCGTCGCGGAGACTGCCATTTCGCTTCTTGAGGAAGCTGGGAAACAGCCTTGATAGCGTTGCCAATGGAAAGAAAGTGGACAAAACCAATTGCCTTTTCACGAACAATCTTGACCGTGTCAATTGGACCAAACTTGCTCAAGTCATCACGAAGCTCATCTTCAGAAACTTCTTCCCCAAGATTTCCAAGATAGACGTTTCTAGAAGCACCAGATTGTTGCACTGCCAAAGCTACAGATGTGGGGACCTGCGATGGTTTTCCCCATCCAACCTTGATATCCTGGCCGCGGATTGAAAGCTTCTTCAGGATAGCATCCGAATGAAAGTGTGTAGCAGAGCTACCATCCAAGAAAGATATGAATGCACAGTTCTTATCTGGGAGTAGTCTCACAGACTCGATCTGTCCACTACGAACGTGCCCCAATATTTCCTCAGCCGATGTCTCAGGGGGAATGTTTCCCAAATATACCGTTCTGCTTGTTCCCGAGACTAGACCTGGTGTCATATGTACCGGGGATGATGGCTGAATCTGCATTTGTTGCATCTGATTAGTCATGGTGGCATACTGTCCAGTTGGTGACTGCGGGTTATAGAATTGGCCAGCGCCATAGGTGGAGGGCGATACAAGAGATTGGTACAGCTGAGGAGACATTTGCTGCACAGGGCTCATATTCTGTTGTTGCTGCTGGTTGTTCTGTTGCTGGAATCCGCCGTAGGTTTGGAACTGTGGACTACCGAAAGCAGCTGGCGTGGCCGGTTGGAAAGGACTGCCGAGCAGCAGTTGCGAAGGAAGCAAGGGAGTAAACTGCATATCGAAGCCAGTACCAGGAGTTGCCATATCACTAGTTTGTTGACCCATTGTTTGCGTGTTTATCGAAGGAATGTTCGCTCTGCTACGTGGATGTCTCTCCCCATAACCGCCCATCGAGAACTGATTCGAGCTATATGCTCCATGCGAGAAGCCTGTGTCGGTGTTGGATGGTTTGGAGGCATGTCCTGGAAATCTGCCATTTGCACCTTGCCCGTTCGGCATGCTTTGTGTTTGTGTTTCCTGCATTGTAGCAAATCGAGGCGGCAGGACAACGCTGTCCCGCACAAGTGACGATAAAACAGCCGTTTTGAAGGATTAAGTGCCAGAGGAGGCACTGGGAGGTGTATAAAAGTACAGATCGCTCAACTGAAAGTTGGAAAGTAAGCAAGGAGCGAATCGAATATAAGTCTTGTTATCCGTGTGTTCTCGGTAGATTAGGTGTTGAATTGCAGTGGTTGGCCGGTACGAAGAATGTTTGATATAGATACCAAATTCTTGTAATAAATTAAGATAATATGTAAGAAGGGCTCAAGTCGAAATCGAAACTGGCATGATCCGCACAAGATAAAAATGAAGTCGACCAATTCGAGGAGGATAGACCGTGTTCTGGTCTCGTAGTCTGACACTAGCTTGCTTGCGAGGTGAAAAGGCTATATCGAACAAATATTGTGAACAAAGAATAGGAGGTGGAAGGACGGAGCGAGGGTTCCCCAAAGAAGTAGAATAAAGACAACGGGAAGCTGTTGAAGAAAAGCAACAAATGTAAAGAGTGTGATTCTCCCAAGAAAGGGGAGGAGATGGGGATAGGAGGAAGCAAAAAAAGAAGATGAGAAGGAGAGGAAGATGAAGATGAAGATGGTGAAGGGATGAGGAAAGCGGGACGCAATATTAGTTGGCGGAGAAGGAGGCGCCCATTTTGGCCATTAATCTCAGCGAGCTCTGGCGCTGGGGGGTCAGATGCAGGGGTCGATAGCCGGAGAGAGAGAGAGCAAGCATGCAGTGAAAAATCCATTTTGACGGCGATCCAGTTCATGCGAATACCTGATGAGAGAATGAGTCTTGCAGCGTGGTACCAAGCAGGAGCTGCTGCATTGCTGGAGGGGGGAAGTGTGAGGTTTAACTCCCTCTACCTAGAGAAGTACTTGTATGGGGAGGGGAGGAGCAGACCAAAGTTAAGAGGGAGGATGGATGAGTCAGCAAGGAGGAGCTGGACCCATTTCGTAGTACGGGTTCATCGGGTTAGTCAACGGGTAAGCTTCTACCAACAGCCTTGGCATATTAGCGTTGGCGAGACCTGAACAGTTCGGGATTGACCCCTATTTCGAAACCACGGCCATCGAACCACCTGCTCCCACGATCTACTGCTGTGCGACTGTACGGAGGAACTGGTATACCATGGAAGCTCTCGTGGGTCGGGTTCGCCGAGTGAAACGTGAGATATAGAGATCCAGGTGGATGGTTGAGAGTGCCGTGAACCAAAGACGAAATACCCCCAGCTGTGGGACTTATTTTCTACGACTTATTCAAGAGGAAGTATTTATCCAACACCAATATAAATAAGTATCTCACGCCATTCATCGCCTGTTCATGACCCAGACACACCATCGTTAAGCCATTGAAGCACTTCGATTTTGAGCACAAGCAAATAATTATGATACTGCTCTCGGTATCACTTGTCCATCTTCACCGTTTCAGCTACCGGTGGGAGTAAGCTCCGTTTCAACCATGTTCACCATCGCTCGCCATGACCTTGGCGAGCAGGAAAATCCGATCCATGCAAATGAACATCACACAATTGAATGAGTAAATTTCTGGTCAAGTATGGTAGACACAAAGTACAGGTCGCTACGTGATAGGGGTTCTAATCTGAAGTCGCGGAAATACGAGGTCTCAGAATCTCCTGAAACATGTCCAAAGGAGATGGTCCGAAGCCTATGAACGGAAGTAACACGTGACCGGCCATAGTCGGGGAATCATGGGCTTGTCAGTATTCAGCTGTGTTCTAGTCTCGAAGCTTCTTGCGGTAGAAGGAAGTGAAAATATGCATTTGTTTGAATCAATTCTGGCAGTAAAGACGATATCATAAGCTCATCAAAATCTAAATGCAGGGTCCAAGCAAAGAAAAACCAAACCACTTCATCTAGCTCAAGGCTTGCAACGGTTCATGAAGCGAGCGTACAGACAACAGGTGCGAACGGAATGTTGTCCACAGATCCAGGCGATGAAACGCTCCAGTCCAAGTCCATATCCTCCGTGAGGTGAAGTTCCATATCTGGAGCTGGTTAGCAATCATAGCCATGCGTGAACTAAAGTTACTTACTTTCGCTGCTCGGTATACCAGTAGTACTCCTTGGGTGGAATGCCTTCACGAGCATATGCTTCCATCAATTCTTCGTATCCTTCCATTCTCATGGAGCCTCCAACAATCTCGCCCACACCTGGCATCAAGACATCAACACTCTCTGTGCACCGACGATCGGCCTCTTCCTTTTTCATATAGAAAGATTTAATCTCGGCCGGGAAGTGCGTCAATAGAATCGGGAGGTTGATGATATCTGTCATTTTGCGCTCGGCAGCTTCAGCGATATCATCTCCAAAGACGTGAGGTTCACCCTCGTCCGTAAGAATCGGTGGGTCTTGGGCGTTCAGCCAGTCAATGGCATCAGAGTACCGCATTCTTTTAAATGGTCTAGATGGCGCCTTGAAATCTGGGTTGAGCTCCTTGATGTAGGCAGCAATCTCTGGGTCGGCCATGACTGTCTCGATAACTGTGCTAATGATCTCTTCCAAATGTGTCAAGAGGTCTTCAAAGTCGACAAAATCTAACTCGGCCTCCACGTGAGTATATTCTGAGAGATGACGACGGGTCAAAGATTTCTCAGCTCGGAATGACTTCTCAATGCAATACACATTGCCAAGACTAGGAATACCAGTCTCGAGGTACAATTGAGATGATTGAGTAAGATATGCTTTCTCGCCATAGTAATCCAATTCAAACAGGGTGGATCCACCTTCAACTTGTGTCTGGACAAATGCTGGAGGGCTGATTTTGGTGAATCGCATCTCTCTATAAGCCTTGGCGAATGCCCATTCAACGGCAGAGCGAACCTTCATTACTGAAGCAGCGTTATCGCCTCGAAGAACAAGGTGACGACTATCAAGCATTTGAGCATCCCATTGGTCTTGCTGAGCGGAAACCCTGTTGGTAATCGCATCAGCATCTGAAGGACTTGCACCAATGACCTCGTAAAAATCAACATGTAACTCTCTCCCGTCTGGAGCGGTCTGACCCTCGAGCACCTTCTTCAATTCACCATATAGTGTCAAAGAAGTTCCTTGAGCAAAGTTGAGGGCATCGTAAGTTTTGGTAAGGTTGCCTGAAAGTACGCATTGAAGATGGCCATAACCATCAATGAGGGTAAGGAACGTCGCCTGTTTCTGTTCGCCTGCCAAATGTCAGCAACACATTTTGTCTTCAAAGGCAATGATACATACGCAATCTATGGATGCGTCCAGAGACCTTCACCCGTGTTCCTTTCTTATCACCCTCTCCAAGCTCAATATCTTTTTGCCAAAGCTTGATCTTCTTAGCTGCTGGGAGAGAAGCATCCTCGGTGAGCACGATCTTCTTTGCATCTTCCAGTGTCTTGAGGCGAGCCTTTTCCTTATCAGCTTCCTTCTCAGCCACTTGCTGCTGCTTCAAAAGCTTCTTTTTGTGTGCATCCAAGGCACCTTGGGCTTTCTTCACGGCACTCTTTGCTGGCTCCTTCCATAACAATCGCTCTGCTGGATCGCCATCGGCAGAGATCACGCCGGTAGTAGATGCGCGCGATTGGTATGTCTTTCCGTCACTACCTCCTTTTTGAATATACGCATATGCTAGTGATTTATATGGCTTCGATTCTGTGCCGGTTGCAGTACTAGAATTTCATAAGCTATAAGTAAACAATCTTCGATAAATGCACTTACTCGTCATCAAGTCCGACGTCTGATAAAAAGATAACATTAGTAACTAGCCAGAGAAGCAAGTGGAATGAGGATCAATGGCAAGGTGTCATAAATCTGAAATATCAACACCCCGCCATGCTCCCAACTTACCAGTGTCAATATATATAGTTGAGTCGGCTTTGATCCGCTCTGCGAGGTCTTCGATTGCTCCCGCCATCTTGACTTCTTCTACCTTCGTTTTATTTGATCTTTCGGGTGATTGTCCTGGTTTTAGTCTCAATTACTTCCTGTTATGGTGGGGGAATTTAAGATGGAGTCACTGCCAGGCGGTCAGTGAGTCAACCACAATTAATTATCCTGCCCTGGGTGCGCCTATCCATTCCAACACCGCCCAACCTAATCACGGGGAAGCGAGACGCGGTAGAACAGGATCGTTGACGCGACGTGTAGAAAGTGCTATCCTGCCTAATTCAGTGGTAGTTGTCACCTAAATAGCTCGCTATTTTTGATTTTCGCAATTCTGGCTTCACGAATCATCTCTAGTGCAGCTGTGAGAATATCGCGGACTTCACTCCGATTATTTGTGACTATGCCTCCTAAACAGGCAACATTGGGGTATGTTAGAGATTCCCAAACCACCTTAGGGTTGGTTATGACTTTGTTCGTCTTTTGGCCGAAACTGACTTTATATAGGAACTTCTTCGGAAAGCCTAATGGCACAAAACCCCCCCCTAAGCAATCGACATTATCTTTCTCTACAAAGTCAAGTTCCAAGAACGAAACAGCAAGTCCAAGCTCCGCGAAAGAAAACGAGGATAATCAACAGAAGGATGGAGACTCCGATATTGATATGGAACCGAAGCTTGAGAGAGGCGAGCAGGGGGAAATCGATGCCCCCAAGCAGGAATTGAAAAATAGTTTGTCCTTCTTCTCTTCCTGCTAATACAATCATTGACATGGTGCAGTTTCGGTGAAGAAGCGTTCGAGATCACCAGAAGTTGTAATCAAATCCGAGAATCCGAAAGAAGAAGACATTGATGAGGATGATGAACCGGTTATTAAAAGAGCCAGGCGGCGCGGGAAAAATAATGAAGACGTTAAGCCATCCACCGAGACCAAAGCAACCGCTGTTCCAGCTTCGAAGAAGGTCGAGAGCATGTCGCCAAATCCAAAGAGAACAAAGAAAGTAGAGGAGGAGAATGACAATGATGTGGAGGAAGCTCTACCCAATGCAAGTAATCTCAAGAAACGGAGAGCATCGGATGCATCTATATCAGCTTCGGAAGTAGAAAATGAAGTTAGTGAAGATGACGACGAGGACGAAAAACCCGAAATTGCTGCCAAAGCACGGGAAAAAATTCAGACTACTTTGAAGTCCAAGGCCAAAGACCCATTTCCCGATTGGAAACCTGGAGAGCCAGTACCCTACGCAGCACTTTGTACAACCTTTTCCCTAATCGAAATGACTAGCAAACGACTCATCATTACATCATATTGCTCCCTATTTCTTCGACAAGTTCTTCGATTAACACCTCATGACCTCCTTCCCACTGTTCTTTTGATGGTAAATAAGCTCGCAGCGGATTATGCTGGTATCGAGTTAGGAATTGGCGAGTCTCTGATTATGAAAGCAATTGGCGAATCAACCGGTCGTAGCTTAGCAGTAATAAAGCAGGATCAAAAAGAAATTGGTGACTTGGGACTCGTAGCAGTCAAGAGCAGAGCCAATCAACCTACTATGTTCAAACCCAAACCATTAACGGTCAAAGGAGTCCATGAGGGACTTGTTAAAATAGCAACTACGTCAGGAACTGGAGCTCAGGGTCGAAAAGTCGACGGAATCAAGAAATTACTTTCAGCTGCCGATGGTCACAAAGCAGGGAAGGTCGACATTACAGTAGACAAGGGAGGTGCCAGTGAAGCAAAGTTTCTCGTCCGCTTCCTGGAAGGCAAGCTCCGTCTTGGTCTGGCCGAAAAGACCGTATTGGTTGCACTTGCTCAAGCGATGGTATGCCATGAAACCGAATCGAAAGGAGCTGGCAAGGTGCCAAGTACAGAAAGTTTGGCAAAAGGAGAGTCTATAGTCAAGCAAGTGTTCAGGTAAGTTACCCATTACTAAATGTTGTATGTTACTAATTCGATGCATAGTAATCTTCCCAGCTACGATGTTATAATTCCTGCTATGTTAGAACATGGAATTGAAAACCTTCAAGCGAATTGCAAACTGCAACCAGGTATCCCATTAAAGCCTATGTTAGCGAAGCCTACCAAAGCAATCACGGAGGTGCTTGACAGATTTGAAAATCAAACCTTTACATGCGAATACAAGTATGATGGCGAAAGAGCTCAAATACATTATGTTGCCAAAGATTCACCACAGCAGTACAAAGGAGCAGCTACGGCAGCGACTAAAACGGCAACAGGTGGCCTTGCAGCCATCTTTTCCCGCAATTCAGAAGATTTGTCCAAAAAATACCCAGATATATTAGAAAAGCTGAATACCTGGGTAAAAAGTGACACGAAGAGTTTCGTTCTAGATTGTGAGAGCGTCGGATGGGATGTCGTTGAAAAGAAGGTGCTACCCTTTCAACAATTGATGACTAGAAAGAAAAAGGATGTCAAAGTAGAAGACGTGAAGGTTAAAGTTTGTGTGTTCGCATTCGATCTTCTTTTCTTGAACGGCGAGGCAGTAGTGGAAAAATCTCTTCGGGAACGGCGAGAACTTCTCCACAGTGCGTTCAACCCCATCGAGGGTGAGTTCCAATTTGCTACTAGCATGAACGGTCAAGAGATCGACGAGATCCAACTATTTCTGGATGACAGCGTTAAAGCTTCATGCGAGGGTTTGATGGTGAAGATGCTGGATGGTGCCGAAAGTGGCTACGAGCCTAGCAAACGCAGTCGAAATTGGCTCAAGGTGCGTTTCATAAGCTTTTTGTCATATGGTATACTGACCCAATTAGATCAAGAAAGATTATCTCGCGGGCATTGGTGACTCTCTTGACTTGGTAGTACTAGGAGCCTATTTCGGCAGAGGTAAACGCACATCAGTATACGGTGCCTTCCTCTTGGCCTGTTACAACAGCAACACAGAGGCCTATGAAACTGTCTGCAACATCGGAACTGGATTTTCCGAGGCGGTGCTTGAGGAATTACATTCCCAACTCAAGGAAATTACAATCGACCGACCTAAGCCATTTTACTCTCACTCTACGGTCAACCAACATCAACCGGATGTGTGGTTTGAGCCCAAGTACGTTTGGGAAGTTAAAACTGCAGATCTGACCATTAGCCCCCGATACAAAGCAGGTGGTAAAGAAGGCGTCGACCCAACCGGTGAGGAGCGAGGCATCAGTCTGCGATTTCCACGCTTCATCAAGGTGAGAGATGACAAGAAGCCCGACATGGCAACGAACTCTCGGCAGGTGGTTGAGATGTATAGAAAGCAAGAGAGTGTAACGAAAAACAAAGGTCCAGCGGCAGATGATGATTTCGAGTACTGAGGCTCGAGCCAAACACTAGTGTTCGGGGGTTCCATACCTGTGTACTGCATGTGTCGTATTTAGGGCTTCGGATGGCATGGCGTTCCGGATGTTGCACATTTAACGGCTTTTCGGCGAGCATGTATATACGAGTTGACAAAGGTTGCTATACTTGATAGCTATCCACGCAGTGATGCCTCTTTTTGTTAGTCTACATGCATAATTCAACATGTCCGCTTAGTGATACTAGATCGAAATGAGCTCTTATAGTGTTGCCTTGTTGTATTTCCAAAAGAGGTTGATCTCATCGGGATACTTGCTTGGCCATAAATTACTGATCAGCTCTATTCTGAGCGATGCAGTGTCAATTGCAGTCAAACGGTGTTATTGCAGTATTTCTCCCGTTGAAACAAAGTAGTGCGGAGGTTAGAGGTTAATTCTATTCACTATGTCAAGTTTTAAGATAGGTTGAAGATATATTCAGTACGCCGTTCAAAGCGATAGATGGGTTGAGAAGTAGTTCTAGGATTCATGGAACAGCAACAATTAGACTCTTATTCCTTGGCTATACTATTGTAACCGACATATTTGACGTTGGTAGTCACCAAACTCAAGATGTGCGGAATAGGTTCTACTCGAGCTGCAACTAAAGTGTGGGATTCGTCGTCGTAAATGTCACCCAGTGAGAACTTGACTGGACTGAGGAGGACCACCTAATGCGTCCAACGCATTCTTCATATCTGTGGACTCAAACCTATCCACCTTTTTGACTTCACCCTTTGATTCAGTCAGATCGTCTCCCTCCTGCAACTTAATCAGGTATTTTCTTCCCCTCCTTACCCGTATCTCTATCTCCCCCATCTCTTTTTGCACCCTCAGAATTTCTGGAATCATGTCCACCATTCGAATAGCTTCCTTCTGCGCAGCCCTTAGTGACTGCGGCGGTAGAGCCGCAAACATGGTAATCGGATCTTTGCCTCCCTCCTTTTTCTCCTCCTCTACCTCAAACGTCCAGCTGGGGCCAGGCAGAGATGTGCTGCGTTGCGATTCATCCTCCTCTCCTGCTATCCGACATAGCCTGCTTGCCTGCATGCGTTCATCATATCTATCAGCGCCATAGCTCGCTATACCGCGGTCGGGAGCAAGGTTTGCCCGGGAGAGATTCTGGTAGAAGGATACCTGGGCGGTGTTGAGCTGGGACCGGAGAGTGTGATATTGGTCTGAAAGGTGTAGGTAGCGTTGCACCAAGCTGTCAATGTCATTGGAGATCTTGTCCCAAGTGTGGGTTTCATCTGATGCTGCCATGTTGTTGCTGAGTTGCCTCTTGGTGGATGACTGCTGCAGCTTTACCGAGTGACCTCTGACCTGGTGTTCCCCAGAGGCTGAGAGTCTTATCTTGTTGTGGAAGGCGGCTTGAGCAACGGGATTATTCTGGACATGAGTTGTCGTTTTCTGAGTTCGGACACGCGACACCGACGCGTCAAGTGGCTTCGTACAGTGGAAAGATCCTGGTGGGCATCCTCAGATCAGATGAGCCGCTGCAGAACATCGACATTCTGGCAGCTTGCACACGGCTGCACGGTGCCCACAACGTTAGCAGACCGCATCTTAGCTCAAGGCAGCAATTGATTGGATTTGTTAGGGAGTAGATATATGCAGTTTTTTGCGCCTGGAAAGTACAACATGGGGTCACTATAGTATCACAGCCAGAGCATTAGCATTGAGGAATTAATGGATTTTCTTGCGCTCGACGAGAACATGCTAGCCGTCCAATGAATCCCTGTAAAGTCCAAATTAGGCGTTGAATCAATGCAAAGCTCAATCAATGGTGAGCAACATCACTAACTGCTGCGCGCTGATAACAATTCGCCCTGCTGCCTCGATCTACTTGACTTGACTCGACTCGACTCGACTCGACTCGACCCGACTTGCAACCTAAACCAGAGTATCATTATATTATCATATCACCCAGCTTGCACCGTTGAACCCTGAGCCCGTTCACTACCAGACCGCCCCAATCCGTTCAGATCATCGCGCCCAGCATCTACTGGAAACAATCCACCATTCACGGAATCCACCACATTAATCCCTCGCGCGGCTAGCCCCCGGAATCTGTTGCACTACCGCTGCAGGTGAAGACTCCAGTCTCTGAAGCACAGCGTGTCTGATGCTCATTCGGGTCTGCAACACAACATAGGATACAAAGGCAATAATCGCTATCCTTGCAACACATCTCCAAACAATTCCTCTCTCTTCAGCTTGACCCCTATCGCCATCTCATTGAGCTCTTCCTTTTGCTGCTCCCTGTAGCCGCAGTCAATCAATCCAAGAGCGACGTCCTCCAGCTTCTTTTTATCGATTCCCGACACCCAAAAGCTGCGCCTCCTCGACCCGACAATTTTTATAACGTAGCCCAGCACTTCGTACACGTAAGAGTACTTTGTAGCATTACTAGCTCGATACCACACGAATCCTCAGAGGTCTATCGCGACGTATCTAGGGCGTAGCAGAGTAGCAGATTTCAAACATGGTTGTTGCAACAATAAAGTGAGTAATCTCTAAACCATATAAAAGTGTAGAGGCCCCGGCGGATAAGGAAATAAAGCTGCATCTCCATATGCGCTCCATCTACCAAGGAAGTTACTGACTGTTCTTCAGATGTGTCGTTGTCGGTGATGGTGCCGTGGGTAAGACTTGTCTTCTCATCAGCTATACCACAAACAAATTCCCCTCCGAATATGTGCCAACTGTCTTTGATAATTATGCTGTCACTGTTATGTATGTGCAGCCCAGCCTCACTCCCATATAAACTTATGCCGCGATCCCAACTGCAAATACCAAATCTAATCTTGCTATGTTAGGATTGGTGATGAACCATATACCCTCGGACTCTTTGATACTGCAGGACAAGAAGATTACGATCGCCTACGTCCCCTCTCATATCCCCAAACCGACGTCTTCCTAGTCTGCTTCTCCGTCACCTCACCTGCATCCTTTGAGAACGTCCGCGAGAAATGGTTTCCCGAAGTTCATCACCATTGCCCTGGTGTCCCTTGCCTCATTGTTGGCACACAAACAGATTTAAGAGACGACCAGAGCGTTCGGGAAAAGCTGGGCAAACAGAAGATGACACCGGTCAAGAAAGAAGACGGCGAGAGGATGGCAAAGGAGCTTGGTGCAGTAAAATACGTAGAATGTTCGGCTTTGACTCAATACAAGCTGAAGGACGTCTTTGATGAGGTGAGTTCATGCACTGGTATACACCGAAACGGATCTAATAAACTTCTAGGCAATTGTTGCAGCTCTTGAACCCCCAGTTACAAAGACCAAGAAGAAGCATTGTATAATTCTTTAGTGGCTCGGCTTACCTAGACTACCTGCAACAAACCTATTCTACAATATCTCACCCATGCCAATCCCAATTCAGAGGGGAAGGGGAAAAGGGAAAATCTTCATTCCGCCCCAGAGTGGCCCCATTGATTTCATTGCTTTCTACACATGGCGCTTGGGCTGGAGACTTCAAGGTCTACTTTTGATCTATTTGTTTCTTGCGTGCGTTAGGTGCTGCGGTGGATTGATTTTTCCCATAACAGTAATTGGCTGAGATTGTAATTTGAAATACAAAGAAGCCAACATTTCTTCAGCATTGGAGCACTGGATTTTAGATAAAAACATTTTTGGTATCCCTTTTAATTTTGTCCATGTGGTTGCTCTGCCAAGTTTTCAGGGTCCAATACTTCACCTATTCAATTTCTCCTTTCTAGACAACCCGATATTCAGGTATACAGGTAAACATGTCCCACTTAGACTGAAGGCGATCCCTCTATCCCCTTCAACGGACAAGTCCAGACCCTCATTATTTGCCGGATATCAATGTGTGTGACAAACAGCTCTTCTGTCCGTAGTCGCGGCTCTACTTTACTTCCTCAAGAGTGGGATTTGATATTTCGATGACTACAACTCCGTGTCCACTTGTTATGCTGTCCTGTAATATCCCAAGGATAGGTGTGATATCGGCCACTATAATTGTTTGGGTTTCATCAATGGTAGAAGCTTGAGGAGTGGCAGCTCCGAAAGTTTATATTTTTGTGGCACCACACCTGCACTGTAACTTCATTCCAGTTCTGTAACATAGCAATTCAACAGGCCTGGTACCAAATCTTTAAGACTCTACGAAACCTCTCACATCAGATTAGAGAAGGTCAATATGAAGGTTCAATTGACGTCAATACTGGCATTATGCAGGGTCGTGGCGGGACATGCTGGTCACCATCATGGACACGAGGAAGAGCTTCCACTACATGAAAGACCATTCGTGCAGGACAGTGCTGAGGAGCTAGAAAGAAAATGGAGTTTTGAGGTAAAAGAATTCCCAATTTGAAGCCACTTAGGAGACTCTTTCCGGCGCTCTTTAAACCTCCAGCTATTCACCTGTGCAGTCTGTATTTTTAACTAATTGGAAATAGTGGGGATTTTCTGGAATATCAACATTTGCTCACCTCCCACATACCAAGTGTTTGACTTCAACAGAAACACAATTCGACATTGGAATTCTAGGAGTACCATTTGACACTGCGGTGTCTTATCGTCCGGGTACGTGTCTTCAATCTTCTACCATGGCTTGAATTAACACCTGCCAGGAGCACGCTTCGGTCCTCGTGCCATTCGCGCAGCATCTGCTCGCCAAACTTCTTTCCGCGGCTTCAACCCCCGTGCTGGAATTAACCCATATTCATCATGGGCTAAGATCATAGACTGTGGTGATATTCCAGTTACACCCGTTGATAATGCTATTGCTCTGACCCAAATGACGAGTGCTTACCTGGAGTTTGTTCCTCCGATAATATTATCACTCCCAAACCACTAATAAAGCCACAGACTTGCCCACCGCACACCAGTGTCGTCCACACTCAAGTACCCCAAGATTATCTCTCTCGGTGGCGACCACTCACTTGCTCTAGCGGCTCTCCGTGGCCTCAACAAAGTTTATGGGCCAGTAGCTGTTCTCCATTTCGATGCTCATCTCGATACCTGGCACCCAGCTAAATACCCATCTCCATGGCCGTCAGACCAAGCACAGTTCAACCACGGAAGCATGTTCTGGATCGCCTCTAATGAAGGTCTCATCCTCAACGGCTCTTCTGTTCATGCTGGACTACGCACTCGTCTTTCTGGTGACGACTGGGCTGATTTTGCTGATGATGAGCGTCAAGGCTTTCTGCGTATCACAGCCGACGACATAGACGACGTGGGTGGGCCAGCCGGAATTGTGAAATTGATTATGGATCGTATAGGTACCGAGATTCCAGTTTACCTGAGCATCGATATTGATGTCCTAGACCCTGGACTGGCACCGGGAACTGGCACGCCAGAAGCAGGAGGATGGACGAGCAGGGAGTTGATTCGCATCTTGAGGGGTATCGAGGGGTTGAATGTAGTAGGCGCCGATGTAGTTGAGGTAGCACCAGCCTATGATGGGGTTGGGGAACAAACTGCGTTGGCGGGCGCGCAGGTGGCGTATGAGATTTTGACAAGTGTCGTCAAGAGAGGCTTATTGGACATGGGAAAGACTGCTGAGGTACCCGGGAGGGACGGGAAGGAGGTTGTAAAGAAGGGGGGAAAGGATGAGTTGTGAGATTGGGCTTGTTCGATGGGGGTTGGTTGGGTCCTATAAAATGGCACTGGTCGTAGTAGACGCTATGAGACAAACAAAACACATTAGATTATGGCCCTAGCTAATTAATTGTAAAACACCGCATTCCATTAAACCTCTAAATGAGGCCTTTCAGACTTTCAATCCTGATGCAGGATACCAAAACGTTCCTCACGCATACCATCTGTATCTCATATCTTTCTGCTTCGGAAACTGGCCATTAAAGCACCACCATGTGTTTACTTCCGTTACCAATTCAAATACATGTAACTCCCTTAATTAGCCAAATTTATGAATTCCAGGAGAAAAACACTTTGAAGATAAGCTCAAGTTGAAACCAAAGCTGCGAGGTTTTGAAATCCCATCTTCTCCTAAGTCAAGGACTAGTTACCTGATTGCAAAGTGAATGTTAAGAGAGATCATCTAACTTATAGCAGAAGTTAGTGAAGAGATCAGATTTGGGGAGCTTAATAGGCTATAATACTGAACAGGCTACAATGACTGGGAATTTAAAGGGAGCATTTTCTCAAATGGTGCACTTGCTAAGTGTTGAATAGGTAAAATAAAGTGATGTAGCATTATGAAACACTAAACCGACGCTCTGATATGGTTCTTATTCAAGCGTTTGAGTTCCATTCTTCTGTCATTTTGGGAGCTAACGTTGATCTACAACTAATATTTCTAGCTATAACACCTAATATTAGTTTCATTTGCTTCAGCTTTTACTTTACAAGTATTGATGATGAGGATGATCTGAAATAGCCATCTCACAGTTAATTCTGAGGAGGTGCAGGGGTGGAGCCAATTATTCGCTGCTCTCACTATCTGCTAGTCGGTTTGTGGATCCTCAGCCCTCTTATCGCACCCGCCTAATCCTAGATCTAGATGGTTACTGATTCAGAAAGAAGATGGCTTTTACAAAGTTCCGGTCAGGTTATGGCTTGAAATTAGCCGCTCTTTTGGTGCATAATTGCTCTAAAATTATTTGACATTCTCAGTGAGGGATTTGACTCTAGGAAAATAAATTAAAAGTCTTTGACCAGAATAATCTCTTGAGTTGCAATTCTCTTCACCTTGGCACGAATGTCCTTCATCTTTCCCCGCTATGCGGCTGCCAGATAAGTAGGCGAGACTTGGCAAGGCTTGCCGGATTTCGCTTAGCGCAGAGGCTGCGAAAATAAAATCATTGTTAGTACTTCGTCGGTATAGGCAGAATATCGACAATCCACCTCGTTATCTACGAATACTTCTCTCACAATGCCTCAAAATGAGTAGTAAGTGCCAATCCGAGACCGTCTGCACCTTCTCTTTATACTAATATGTCGAACCAGTATGGAAAGATGGAGGAAGCTCCATGGTCGCAGAGTAATTATCCCTTCAAAAGAATACAGAGACACCAAAACTAATACACTCCCAAGCTGGACCACGAGGAGAGAACACGTAAGAGAGAGGCGAGAGAAGGTCATAAGGAGTCCCAGAAAGCCCAGACTTTGATCGGTCTACGAGCCAAGTTATACCATAAGAGTCGTCACCATGAGAAGATCCAAATGAAGAAGAAGATCAAGGCCCACGAAGAACGCAACGTCAAGTCCTCCACACCTGCAGAGCCATCAAACACCCCAGTTCCCCACTTTCTCCTCGATAGATCGAATCCTACAAATGCCAAAGCCTTAAGTAGCGCCAGTATGTCGAATTTCCCATTGCCAGTATCAGCCACTAGGACACGAGTACTGATTTGGTTGTAGTAAAGAGCAAGCGAAATGAGAAGGCTGCCAAATTCTCGGTACCTTTACCAAAGGTTAGGGGTATTGCCGAAGAGGAGATGTTCAAGGTCGTGAAGACCGGAAAGAAAACTGCAAAGAAGGGTGGGTGTTATTGTCTCTTGCTTTCTAATACTTTAAGTCTGACAAAATTTAGGATGGAAGCGTATGATCACGAAGCCGACATTCGTAGGACCAGATTTCACCAGACGGCCTGTTAAATACGAGCGATTCATCCGGCCTATGGGTCTTCGGTACAAAAAGGCGAATGTTACAGTAAGCAATCCCAGTTCCCTTTATTATTATTAAGCTAATGGCAAATCTAGCATCCCGAACTGGGCGTAACTGTTCAATTACCAATTATCAGTGTTAAGAAAAACCCCCAAAATCCTATGTATACACAACTAGGCAAGTATTTCCAACTTTAGACATTCCTGCTGTAGTTGAATTCTAATATCTCTCAGGTGTACTTACTAAGGGAACAATCATCGAGGTGAACGTCAGCGAGCTGGGTATGGTCACAACAAGTGGAAAGGTTATTTGGGGTCGGTGGGCACAGATTTCAAACAATTGCGAGAATGATGGATGTGTAAATGCGTAAGTTTTTGTGTGCTATGTTCCTTGACAAATCGCTAACAATCTTCCAGTATTCTCCTAGTTTAGATTTCAGCTGTGCAACATGCGGTAAATTTCATAGACAAATTGATTCATTTTAAAATACCCTAATAGCTTCAAATGAACAACGGTTTCATTCCATTTCATTCCTTCTCTTGATTTCACCTTCTCTCCATCACTTGTTTTCGCTTCCACTGGTCTGTGCAATGGACTTTACCATTGACCCAAGCATAATGAGCTCTTCTCCTGGTAGATTGTCTCTGTCAACTACCCGCCATTAGAATTTGTGTCTGTGCCTATGACAAGGTCCCGCTCCTTTTACAGGTCAGCGGGATCTCTAAAGTCGAAGTTTTCGAGGTTGCTCCGAGGTTTCCCCAAAGTCTGGCCATCAAGATACTTATTCCTGGGAGACGTGACTCGTAGATTTGTTACCCACTTAAAAAGTAGGTCCTGCGGACTTACTACGGTATGAATAAGATACCAATGTATTATAAACGACCGGACCCGTGCGAGCATGTCTCCTCACAAGCTGTTAAATTGCAAGATCTAATGAGCTATAAATCATCGTTTTACCTGAATGAATGCACCGAAGGAGTATTTTAAATGTGCTACTAGATATTGCTGGTCACTTGATAAAGTTTGCGACATGAGCCTGCGGAGAGTAAAATCAAATATGGGAGCTGAAATGTGGGATTTCATTTGCATTCTAGTGGTATATAAGGCGTGGAAGAACTCGGTTTCAATGCTTCTCTACTACAGTAAAAAATAATATGCTACGCTTAGATTGCAATGACGATAACCAAAAGCAGCTTAGTCCTCGTAGAAAGTGTTCTCAATTCTGACACCGGCAGTACGTAGACGATCAACGAACTTCTGGCCAAGGCTGGCAGGTGTGAAGATGCCACCTGGGAGCTTGTGATCATCACGAAGAATCGAGATGGCAGCCTCGGATACTGTTATCGCGGTAACTATTTGTATTAGCGTTGGCCGTAGAGAGATTTTGACGGACGTACATGTATAAACTGATCCTTTACACGACATCTTACAGAAAGCTCTTGCTGGAGCCTTCCCGGGAACATCGGGAGTTCCGACGCCTCGAAATTCAAACCCATCATTCTTTGATTCCTCCTTGGTTGGGCCATCACCGGGCTGATAAACAAACTTCTTTACCATGTTTCTCAAGAAGGGTATAGCGAGAACAACACCACCTAGGATGACAGCGAAGTGCAGTAGAACACCGGTCAGGTAGTTTCGAGTTTTCAAGTATTCATGATACTGAAACCTTGGGCCATAGCCTAGTAAACCCCAACTTCGGTGAACGATAGCGCTATCACTCGTAGCTGATATGAGAGTGGTAAGAACACCCAAATCTCTTACGGAACGAATTCCTAGGAGTTTCGTTGTCCATGAGACGCTATCAGGAACCTGTGGCCTTGGGACGGGAGATATTGCATAAGGTGTTAATGAATCCTTAATCTCCTTGAGGCTAAAATTTTCCATATATGAGAGCACGGTATCCAGGGTCCCACCGGAAGCTTGAGATCTTTTTTGTCGTTAGTTGTTGAAAAGCTCCCAAAGAACTTAGACTTACTTGATTTCATGTAGAGCAACTATGACTTCGGCAGTCGGAGCTGAAAATCTCTTCTTGATATTATCAACCAAAGACCATGCAACCAGATCTGGTGGTGCTGAATCGAATCCAATTTGTGGAATCATAATGCTTCCGCTCGCTTTGGCAGTCCTCTCATACTTTTTGATCATGTCAGCTACAAATGGAATCTCTCCCGTGACATCGAGGTAGTGTGTGCCATGTTCTGCGCAGGCTTTGAAAGCATGCTCTCCATGGAGAGCGTACGGGCCAACAGTGGAAATAATCAATTGCGATTTCTTAGCTAGCGCAGATAGCTCGGCATCATCTAGATTACATATCTCAATCCCTTTTCACTATTAGCTTATTTCCTTTGACTATCTAGTACTGAAGTGTTCTGAAAGCCAAGTCCAATGACCAAGAGCACTTTCATTTGAGCAATGGAACTCCGAGACTGAAGCAGAGATAGAATACAATGAAACATGAACCCGCACGTAGCGAAGCTTACTTCAAGCCTGACATGATATTGTTCAATCAAGTAGACAAATCATTAATAAGTAAAGGTTAGTGCTTACCTGGTTCAATCCTATCAGGATTTAACGCTCTGAGTTCCCCTGCAACAGCCTTAAGCTTGCTTTCGGACCGCCCAGCAAGAGCCCATTTCAGATCTGTTGGAAGGAACTTTGTGATTTGCTCAGCTGTTAACTTTCCTGTGTAACCAGTTGCACCGAACACTACAAGTTCATATTGGCGGGCGGACATGTTCATTCGTTCTCTTACTGATGATGAACTTCCAAAAAGGGACCGAAATTAAGAAAGGTGTAATATTTCAAATTAAAAGGCTTGTGAAAAATTGATAAACAATTGTATTTAGTTGACATCATCACGATTTACGAAACATCTTGCCATTAATCGACAGATCCATCGCATCCACCTCGGCTCGCTCAACTTCGGCCATAACATGACGGTGAACCACGTGATCATATTTCCCGTGATCCAAATTAAGGTTGACCCGCTTATTAGCGCACACAACCAAATTCTGAACCTCATCCCCAAATCCTAGACCTTTACACCAAACTGTTCATCTCAGCAAAATACCGCAAAGATGACCAAAAGAACCAAGAAGGTCGGTGTCACCGGTAAATACGGTACCAGGTACGTGAACAGTTCTACCCAGACGTCCGGTCGCATTGTTCATTACGTGCGATGCAAATCAACATCAAGCAAAAACTTGCCTTGAGTTGCATCAATCTGTTGAGGCATCGCGACATCTTGTGCTTAGGCATGCGTCTCCAACAGCAATTTAGTACTGACGTTGCAACTTTCCAGATACGGTGCCTCCCTCCGAAAGCAAGTCAAGAAGATGGAAATCACACAACATTCCAGATACGTCTGTACCTTCTGCGGAAAGACGACTGTGAAGAGACACTCTGTTGGCATCTGGGACTGCAAGGCATGCAAGAAGACCGTCGCTGGAGGAGCTTACACCCTATCGTACGTTCCCTGGAATCCTTGAGGATAGAAGTTGGAAGAGAATCTTATCAACTGGGATTTGATAAACACTACTATCACCAATATTGGAGATGCTGACTTACCGGTACAGAACCCCCGCCGCTGCCGCCATGAGATCCACGCTTAGACGACTGAGAGAAATTGCGGAGGTTTAGATGGTTCCTTTGGGATGGATTTGTTTACTGGTAACTTTGCTGGTGCATGGGACAGGCCTTCATACTATGGAGATCAATCTGGACGTCGCTCATCGATGACGCCTAAATAAAGAAAGCACTTTAAAACAACGCATAGCATCTGATGCCTACATTTCGAATGTCGGTTTCTGGACCAAATTCGTGAAACTTAAAAGATTAATGGTGATCAGTGATTGAAGCTATCTAATAGAATTATAGGTACCAACAAGTCGCTTTGAAGCTTCCGCCTCTTTCGAACTTCCCATCACGTCGAGAATCCAAAGACCGTGGCAGTGAGAGAGTGGTAATGGAAGTGGATGCAGATTTGAAGAACCAACATTGGATCTACGAGTTCCAACAAAACAACCAGTAAGCATGACTATACTCGTACTCAGCCTTAGGAAATCGAAATAGTGATGGATGGTCGCGGTAGCAGGAGCTCTTCCTATCGCTTGAAGCTTCGCTCATCTCTTGGGAATAGGTCTGACGGTGCCTGGCGTTGCTCCGTCTGCCGAAGAAAATTCGCGTGCACTGCTGGTTCCGCCCTTTCTTCTCTTATTTCCTGCGACTCGAAACCTTGTGGAGCCTGGTCTAAATCGAGCTTTCTCAGTGTTTGGTACTGACGGCATCTCGCTTCAGTATTGGGCCAGTTGTGTCGCGTCGCGAATGCTTTATTCACATTCCCATCACCCGTAGCTCGGATCGCATGCATGTTCGTTACTCATTCTAAAAATTCCGAGAAGGTGAACTTAGAGAGGGCTCTTTGGTTACATATTTGCGAAAGCACAGCACCTGTTAGTGACACATCAGATCACGGGGGCCTCTTCGTATCGATCAAACTTGAGTCACGTTCTTGAGGGAGGGAGAGTCGCGCGTACTTTTCTCTTGCTCATATATGCTAGCCGCCAAATAACATACCGGTCAGCATGCCATAATCTGGCAGGCTCAGCTTGCCATTTCGCGCGCTGATAGCGCCGAAACGTCTATCGCTGGTCACCGCTGTTCAGTCGCTGCAAAGAAGAGGGGACGGAGGGGATCCATCCTCAGGTTGTCGCGATCTGTGATTGGCTCGCTACGCTAGCTCCTGCCAATACTGCCTTCCCTCCGTCGACTTCTCGGCCGCTGCCTCTCAAGTCTTTCTCCCCAGTCCAAACCAAACCAGAACTGACCCGACCTGCTCTACTCTACATATCCACCAAAACGATACCCAACCTTCAAAACAACCACCCGCAACCTTATCGAAACCTTTTTCATGACTTCTCCCCCCAAACCAAACATTACATCCTGCAAAACACTTTGCCAGCATGGCGGACTCGTGCATTATTTGTATGGAGGAATTGGGCGTGGTTCCTGACGCAGTTGCCAATGATCTTCACCATGCGGGTGCAGTGGCGGGCCTGTCCTCAGATTCCACCACAACACATCCCAACCAAACCCACGACCAACAATCAATAGCTCTTATTAAACCCTGTGGGCATATATTACACGACGAGTGTTTGAGACAGTGGGCTCAAAAGGCCAATAGCTGCCCTATTTGTCGTCATATCTTCAATCAGGTGGAGGTACTAGATAAAGTTGGAGGTAATTCCCACCATGGTCTCACATAGCACTCTGGCATATCTGCGAGCTTGCATTCTAGCTGTCAATCTCCAGAACGTTACTTTGTGACTCAGCAGCCACATCGAAACACTAGGTTATTTGATAATTAGCCAGAGCCGCCGTACACGCATTTATAACACATGCTAACAATTTCGCACAGGGGTTGTACTTTCAGAATACGAAGTCGAAAACAAGAAGCAAGTTGCTGAATTTGATCCTGCTGCATGGATCGATGATAATGATGAGGAGGAAGAGGACCAGGGCATGGACTGTCTCGTTTGCGATAATCATGATTCCCCCGAAGTCCTTCTTATTTGTGAAGGATGCCGGTCTGCCTATCATACATACTGCTTGGGCCTCGATAGTATGCCATCCGGTGATACTTGGTTCTGCATGGCATGCGAAGACGACGGCACTGCAAGAGCCTGGCAGGCAGCAAGACCCCGACGTCCATACTCGAACCACCCAAGAACTCGGGCATCTATCCAACAAACACGTCAACGTATGAGAGCCGATAACTGGGCAGGAATATGGGGTCAGTTTAGCAATCAAGTACACAACGCTGTGGGCTTAGATCTCGATTTCTCTGATGACGAACAACAACACATGTCCGGCTATAGGCTACATCAAACACAAACTGCTAGAGAGCGAGCTGAATTTGAACAATGGCAGCGGCGATTTGATATTGCTGCGAGACAAGGGGCTGGTCGAGTTTTTCGAGATTCGGCACCCATACTTCGAGACCAGAGACCTGCAGCGACTGTGCCTGCAGAAACACCTGAAGAGGCTAGAGCCTGGGGTGCGCTAGAAAAGGCAAAGGAGATAGAGAGCACACCCACCACTATTCCAAGAACCCGAAAGAGAAAATCCAGATCGACAACTACCTCACCTGCGTCACCAGCGGAACCAATACAAGAACCCGAACGAAAGCTCAAGCGACCACGTACTCGAAGAGTATTAGATGCACCTCTTGTCGCATCCTCGGCGGCAACAAATTCCAGAGCCGTTCAACCCAACAGACCTCCAGGAAGCCCATCTCGTCCATATATTGAAACTAGTGGTGAACCATCGTTCTTATCATCATTATTGAAAGAAGTTGAGACGGCAACCTCTGACGATGAAGCGGCGCGGCCTAATTTTGGCGCTCTGCTATCACACCCAACACGAATGACAAGTCCATCCACAGAATATTCTTCTCCGGCTGCATCCCCTTCGCCACCATCATCTCGACACCATTCACCTCGACCTATGTCAACTACACCACCGCCTCGGAATGAAAAGCAACCTGGGTCACCCCTCCCACTTTCTTCAAGTATTACACCAAGAATACCTAGCTCCGAATACTCTCCTCATCGATCGCCACCAGAAAATAAGGACACGTCCATACAGGATCGCCCTATTTTAGAGCTTAGGCAACCACGACCAAGAAGACCTACATACCCATCAGCTCGCTCACCAGCAATCTCACCCGCACGAGCGAACATGACAACCGAAGCAAAAGAAGGCATTAACAAAATCGTTAAATCTGCTCTTGGTCCACATTGGAAGAATGCCGAGATCACAAAAGAACAATATGCCGACATTAATCGTGATGTGTCAAGAAAGCTATATGAAATAGTTACCGAAGATAGCGAAACAGATAACCAAGATAGGTTCACTTGGGAGAAAATCGCTTCCGCAGAGGTTGCTGCAGCTGTAAAATCATTGAAGACATGAAACATGAACAGAATTGACGGATTAATGACCATTGGCGAATTGGGGGAAATTACGGATATATAGGCGCATAACTACTAGATACCCAGGCACATGGTGTTTTGCATCTGGAAGTTCGAGTACTGGAAATACCGTTGGGATAATGGGCATTGATGGAGCTAATGGCGTTGCTTATTGCTTTGTTGCCCAGATTCTAAGAAGAATTTGTCGCAGACTTTACGTTGTATATATCATAATGAATCTTCGAGTCCGCAAGTCTTCCAAGTTTTTTGAATCACAATTGATTTGTGCTAGAGTAGCAATCGTGACAAAGCAATCGATGATAGAGAACATGTAGGCAAGATAGATGTCTTTACTTCAACCAATAACAACTGCGGCTTACTTTTTCGCACACACAACTTAACAATTTAGTAATCGTGTCAAATGTTTACTAAAGTGATATAGAAGTCTGTTTCACAAGTCTGTACAAGAATTGTGGGGTTTACAAACAAATCATGATAGCAGCAAGCCAAAGGTGGTTCGGTTTATCCACAGTAACTTATGTAGGAAGAGCGAAGCCAGTCTTCACTATATTACCCTCGTACAATTAAAGTAAAGTTAGCAAATACTGTGTCGAATTTTTACTTCTGGATCAGGGATACGCAGTCCCTTCCCTCGATTTATATGTGCATAAGTTCTAACACGAGTAATTATGGCAAGAACATAACATGTGCCTGTCCTTCAATGATGATTCGCAGGATGGTGCTATGAGTGTCAACACGATAACGTATGATCTCACTGTCTTTCAGACATCACTGTAGTAACAAGCCCACTCAGACCAGTGAACAAGAGCTCTTCTCGAGCATTGTGAACGCTGGAGCCTAACTAGACCAGCAAATCTTTCTCAAATTACATATGAATTTTATGATTATTTAAATGTCAACAGTCGCTATCTAACAGTTCCCGTAGAGATGAGGGTGCCGCTAGCGAAAAAAGCCTGTGATAATTCAATCTAGGCACCAGTAAATGGTCATGACGTTCTGGAAGGAAACAGGTCTTGATGATAAGGAAACGGTGCCTGAAGAGAAAAGAAGAGAGACTGCGAAGAGAAATTTTATTTTAAAGTAGATTTTGAGCCGCACTAGGAACTTTAGTGTGCTTAGGTAAGCAATCTTTAAATTTTGGGGAAAACCATAGTATAGGAGTCGTGTAGGAAACAAGCAAAACACGATTCAAGAAGAGAAGCAGATATGACGGCTAGTAGCAGAGGTAGCAGGGCGGCATTTGCCTTGATCAGTGAGTTCACAAATGTACTGATGAGGCGCTTATGCTAATCAATGTAGGATCATCACGGAATCCACGAGTCTGTTCTTCTTGTTTGAAAACAATCACCAGATTATCTCCCCCACGAAGAGCCTACGCTGCTGCTGCCACCCAATTGAAATCTTCCGAAATTCCCAAAATCCAAGATGTGAAGATACAAAAGCCGACATCGTCCCCGACAACCAAATCAGAATTCGAAGTGAATGTTGGGATAGTACTTTCTCGGCCGCCAATCTTGACAAAAGAGCCTAACAGCTTTGAAAAAGCTTTTTGGTTTTACCAGAAACGTCTGAATGAACGGCTTGTTATGCCATTTTCAAGATACTTTTACTTCAAGAAGGATACGCCTACGGATACTGATTGGAAAATTAAAGCAAAAGAGCGCAACTACCAGCCAGCTCGAGAGTTAGGAGGTTACAACGCGTATTCGGATCAGGGATGGAATGATGAATTACTTGTCGGAGATAAATTGAGTGAAACTTCGACTATGGTGGAGGCCTTGGTTAGGGATTCACAGCCTAGAGCTGTGGAAGGAAAAGATGGGAAACCAATGGTGGTGGAAGGTGCAGAATCATCTCTGCATGATGATAATAAGATTGAGATGCCGCTTCCAAGGAACACTGCTGCGGATAAGGCAAATGATCGCACGAGACTGGACCGGAAGTTGGATGAGACTGTGTATTTGTGTGTCTCAAAGCAAGATAAGGAGACCGGAAAGTTATCTTGGTCATTCCCAGCTGGTCCATTGGAGGGAAGGGAAAACTTGCATCAGGTTTGTTTTCAAGTCTTTTCTTACATTCAAATGTGCGCTACTGTTGAATATAGCTGACAGTTTATTTAGGGAGCTGAACGAGTGTTGGTTCAAAGTGGTGGCCTCAATATGAACACTTGGATCGTTGGTCACGCGCCAATCGGTCACCACATTAAGTCTCCTAGGTTTCCCGCTGTAGAGGCCCTCAATCAAGATGCTTCCACCAAGATTAGTCAACGCTCATCGGGACTAAGCCAATCTGCTTATAAGGCTAAACTTAGACGTGAGGGAAAAGAGAGAGATGAGGCGGCCAGAGCTGCTGGTCTAGCTCCCACGGCGCTTGGAGTGCGAACGTTCTTCATGAAAGGGCGAATCATGGCTGGTCAAGCAAATATCGAAGGTAACCAGTTCGGGTTGACCAAATTTAGGTGGTTGACAAAGAAGGAAATCCAGGCTGTATTTCCGGAGCAGTATTTTGAAAGTATCAAGAATATGCTTGCTGATAGGTGAGATGTACAAAAGTCAGGAGGTGTAGAATTAGTGGTTGTTATGTATAATAGAATGTAAAGAAATTCTAAAAAATCTATATATCATTCGGGTGGCCGATCATCGGAACCATCTCCACATCTTGTAACGGGATGTCACTTGCACGATAGTAGTTTGACGCCCTGCCGTTCGAGCGGTTGACTTTTTAAAATATACAGCCACTTTAAATACCACCACCAATCACTTATATCCATTGTCGATAACATAATTCTATTCCTTCAAACTCATATCAGGAATAACTCTTCTCACTTACCCGTAGATATCATCGACTTCATTGATTAAAGTTTTAATACCATCAACTTTCTTATTGCGAATGAAGCTTTTCACACGTCAGCTCTAAGCAGAAGGTCACCTATTAAACAAAGATGGATTCAGAAGAGAAACAAATCATAATCATAGGGGCCGGTGTCACAGGTCTTCAAACGGCACTATCTCTGCTCACTTCTCCATCAACATCCCATTACCACATCACAATCATAGCATCTCATATTCCTGGCGACTTAGCACCAGATTTTACAAGTCCTTGGGCTGGTGGGCATTGGAGATCCCACGCAAAGAATACGGAGGAAGGTACGTCACGAGCTCAATTCGCACCCCTAAAGCCGTACAGTAATTGAAATGTACGGCTTTAAGGCGTCCAATTTTTGACATAATAAAATATGGAGACATTAGGTAGGAGTACTTCAAGCTGATAAATAGCATAGATAAAGAGACAAGAGAATGGGATCTCAGAACCTATCAATATTGGACTTCTTTGTTACAAGGCAAAGAGGGACAAGTTTGCGGAATCCCAGGGAGTGAAGGAAGAGGAGGGGATGATTTGAGGAAGATGGCTTTTGCCCGCACGAAAGCCGTTGGATTGGGTTTTAAAGAGAGTCGTAATTACTGGGGAAAGGTCAGTTTTCCTGTTGTTTCTTATTCCATTATCGTCAGAGGCCAGTGTGTCATTCTTTAGGTCTCCGAATCTGGCAATACAATCTATGAAGGCTGTACTACAAGTCATGAGTAAGAGACTTGTGTAAAAACTCAATGCCTTATTCGGACTACTCTAAGCTTCGTTTATTATCGACCAAGATTCGACGCCCTCATTAACACCTTCTAGGAGAGCTCCGAAACACCTCCAGATGGTAGCGGCCTCTGGTGGCGCGATGATGTTTCTGCATTCCAAATCCTCAATCTGGCTGAAGAAACTCTGAAGGAGCCCAAACCTAACCCCAAGCTTTACTCCTCGGTCGTCTCTGGTGGCATCCCCCCAACAGCAATTTTCGGTATTAAATATCAGTCCATCTGCATAAATGTCCCTCAGTATCTCGACTATCTCTTCAGTCGCGTTAGAGAACTCGGTGCTTCAATACTGAAAGCAGCTGTTAACACAGAAGGTGGGAGAGAAGGTGTAATAAAAGAGACGAGAAGAATATTTCTCACGAGCCCAGAGAACAACAGCGATGCTAATATTATAGCTGTTATCAATTGCATGGGCTTAAATGCAAAGCGATTTCTGCCAGATCAGGAAGCGGAGAAGCTGTTTCCCATTCGGGGACAGACGATATTGGTGAAGGGGGAGGCGGCAATTGCAAGAACGTTTACAGATTTCGAGGAAGGCGATGAATTGGTAAGTCTTATTTCATGGTGTCAGAATCAAATGGAGAAGAAGTCAGAAGTTAAACTTTGAAATCAGGCATATGTAATCCCCAGACCTGGCTCAAATACCACCATTCTAGGCGGCTGTAAACAAGCCAATAACCATAGCTCAGAGATAGACACCGACTTAACCACTCGAATCGTATCCCGAATTAAGAAGAATCATCTAGCGGACGAAATTCTAGGCGCTGATGGGAACTTCCAAATTTTGGGCGTGCAGGTCGGATTCCGACCTGGACGTAAGGGAGGACCGAGAGTTGAAATCGACTCTCAGGGGAAAGTTGACGGAGTGTGGCTGGTACATAGTTATGGTCATTCGGGTGCTGGCTATCAGAATAGTGTGGGAAGTGCGGAGAAGATTGTTGGTCTTGTTGCTGAGCTCCGCTGAATAAGCTAAATTACGCCGAATAGTCGTTGGTGAGCATTCAAACTTACATAAATTATTTGACGCACCCAAGCTTTGTGTTCATATACTGAGTAGTTAGACCTCTATTACGTGTCCAACTATTTGACACAACTTTCATCACGACCATATTACCCCAATTTTCAATTTTACTTTTCATCCCCTAGGTTTCGGCGGCTGTACGAATAGTAATTACACAATACAGGATGCCAAAGTAATAGGAATTTGATGTCTAGCTGATTCTGCTGTAGCGTCTTATTTTTCTTCCTTTGCTCTACAATACAGATGCCAAATCGCAAACTCCCGAATCAGCGGCATTGACTCTTAACTTATTCATATAAGGTTCCCAAAAAGGACTGTCTATTCCTGGAAGCCATTGCTTAATACTTCGCGTCTTCTTTTGTGCCATGGCTTCTTCTACTGCTGTTTCCACGTCGGATGGGAATTTTTTCAAAAGCTTTTCGCTGGTACTAGGGAGATGCTTCTTGCTTGTAATGCTACTTTTTTGCGACATCTCCTTCGCGGGTGATTCTTGCAAATCAGATTCGTCCTCAGACATCTGGTCGAGTAAGGAAAACGGATTCTGGGTTGCCCTTCGTGAAGTTAATAAGTGTCTAAAATAAATGATGCATTGACAAGTTTCTGAATGACGAGATTGATAGTTAAATTAGCGGACACTTACAAAGAACTTTTGTTGAGGACTTTAGTCTCACGTAACTTGAGCTTCACTGGTGATGGCTTCGGAGAATCTGTCTCGTCACCTGAGCACTGGTATTTTCCTTGCATATGAGCATCATGCCACTTAGCTGAATTACCTAAACTTGATTCAGGGTTACCGGATAGGTCAATCAAATCCTCATTATCAGTATTGGACTTTCCAAGCTTAGGTGATGAGCCATACGCAGTATCATGATCGGATGCCGTATCTTCTGCATTTAGTCAGTTGATACCCAACCAGCTCTCCAGATGACTTACGGAAATCAGTTTTATTGTATAATTTTAATGAAAGTTTGAGAAAGAGCTCGGCAGTCATCCAACTATCAAAGCCTGCCTCATGCTCCTTCTGCATACCGTCATATGAGGTGTGTTCTTCGTGAAGGTAAATCTTAGGTATCTCGAGCTTCTTGTAGTCTCTAAGGAGTTCTTTGAGTTTTGGTTGCGAAGACATAGAATCTTGACCATCAGAGGCAATGTATTTGGTGTCTAAGACAAAAGGTAGAACTTTATGAATGGTCGCTCGGAAACTAGCAACATCCGTAGGTAAGGATCCGATGAATGTAGTATAAAGGAAGCTAAGATCTGTGAAAAGATTATGGCCCACAATGATATGCTTCTTTTCTTTAAGTTGTTTCTTGAGCTTGCTGAGTTTGTCGTCGACCATTCTCCTCTCATGCTGTCGGTTCTTTGGGTCCTGGCTGTCATACATATAGAACCATTCGACTGGTAGATTGTCCATATTTCCATTAACCAAAGCCTCGATCACCCATCTTAGACCTAAAATTGAGCAATTAGTACGTGACTTTAGCCCAATCTGAAACCTGTAAACATACCAATTTGAATTGCGAGCTTAGACTTAAATTTCTCGAGATCTGCAGAAGTTTTCTGCAAGTAAAATTATTATCTGAAGTTCCGTACCATAATATTTCGCATACCTGCGCCTTGACTTTTTTATCAACTTTAATAATTTGCATCCACGAGCCTTCTCTGTCTCCGTTCTTTGCTTGGTATTCTGGAAACTCCTTTTCAATAAGTTGATAGATGAGCCTACGTTGCAGCCCATTAAGACTGAGGTGGGGACCGTTTGGGTGGTTGATGTTTAAGAAGAAATCAGACTAGATCTAGTCAGCTTGATATCTTAGGGGTGGCCACATTATCAGTGTAGAGCTTTAAACTGAATGTGCAAGCCTTAGTACCATCCATTGTCGGCCTTCGATATTTTAAAACGCACCTTGGGTGTTTCTTTCCAACCGATGACTTTCTGCTTAACAGAGTTATAGAATTCAAGCTTAGGGTCGCCAGGCATAAGCTCGATGACACTCGATGACTGAGTTTGACCGGGCAATTTTGAATTCCGAATTTCTAATTCTTCTGGGCGGGATAAATATGGAACACCAGATCGGAATACTTTGCCAAAGTCGAACTGTACGGTTTCTAGAAATTTACAAGCTGAGCCAGAAAATTGTAGTTGCCGATCCATATCAAATCTTGGGAAATTGGTGTCAATTTCTAGAGGAGAGAGATTGAAGTTGTAAGGACGGGCTAGATAAAAGCCTACAATGAGTCAGTATACACAGTGGTTATGCTAAAAGCCCTTTTACCATACCTTTTTCACGATCTTCCTCAACGCAGCATATTCCAACCTGTAAGACCTGGAAAGCCTCCGCCGCTTCTTTTGTCTGGAGGTAGTTCTCTTCTAAGGTTGGCTTTGGGCCAGCTCGGCGTTTTTCTTGCAGCTGTTTGTTAGTCTTCTTGATGCCACTCATCTCTCTGTATCCACTAATATCAGTAGCTACTCTAGCAGTGAAGATGGCATTGTGACCCTGCAATGTGATAAGGAGGGCAAGAAAAAAAACCCACAGGTCAAATGTGATAAAGCTGGCATTGGATATGTTGGTTAGAATATCAAGCAACCTGTGTCGGTAGCTGAGACATAATTAGCAGTAGACTTGAACTTTATACATACTATGAGAGAGATCTAAGGTTTGCTATCGCAGTATAGCACATATAGAAGATTAAACTACAATGTGATATTGAAGGGAGGTGTAGCTACAAGTTTGAAATTTTTGACTTACTTATACTGATCAACCTCCATGGTTTCTAGCTATACCGAGTGTGTATGGAGGCAGTGGAAAGATGTTGACCCAAGATAGACAATTGATTCGGAAAATTGTTTGGCAAATAATATAAGCGCCTAACCTTAGATGGATTTTGTGAAATGTCATTCAATATGACAAGCAGAACAGGCAAGGGTACAATATGTATTTGTCGCAAGAGGCTAAAGAGTTGAGGTAATGAAGCTATTTCCTTCGGTAAACACGAACAGGCTTTGTTATGACCGTGCATGGAAGCATGCCGAACTTTCTAAAACAAGCGTGAGTTTCGTACATAGCCTTATTAGAATATTCAATCCTTGTTTGAATATAATGCGGAGGGTTAGACAAGACAAGGTGACACAAGATATCAGCCTTGCGGGCATTGCCTTGCCAAGCCTGTCTTGTTTGGTATTCATCATCCTTTCCGCCGCTTTATAAATTCCTCAGCCATGCTAAAGCAGCGCATTTTGTTAAGCCTCGGCTTCTGGCATTAGAGTTCCCCAGCATTTCCTTTTGACTTTCCGAAGCGGATACGTACATTCCTCGCGCGCTCGTGATACCTCCTCTTCCCTTTCCTCAAAAACAACACTCACAACAAGAGGAGATCAATCCAAGCGCGATGCCTTCTTCTACGTCAATAGCTACAGCTCTTAATCCTGCTCGCGAAACACACTCTTCGTCACAGCTATTGTCTTCAAGTATTCTGTCGAATAGCACTTCTTCACGACAAGCTTCCTCACAAATATCCAAAATATACCGGCAGTCCTCAACCTTGTTTCTGACGCGTAGACTACCGGAATCTCTCTCCACAATACTACCTGTTATTAGCCCACCGAGTGGTGAGGATACGGCAACCAAGACGAGTGGAGATTCAGCACCAATTGCAAAGGCATCGCGGACAACAAGGATCAAAGTTTGGAGTCTGTATCTTACCATACTGAACGCGGTTCTGGAACTGGATCCTGAAGAAGGAAAGCAGGCGTTTGGAGGAACAGAATTCAGGGGTTTGGTCGGCAAGGTACGGGATGGGGATGTTTGGGAAGAGGTCGTTAGGAACGGGTACGGCGGTGTGGAAGGAGATGTGGATTCTGATGTTGTAATAAATTTGTTAGTTTCCATATCTGGAAGGTTATTGGGATGCTGGCTAACAAAATTTTAGAGCAACACTCTTACTCGCTCATGCTCGCACTCAAAAGACGAATCAACAACGACTAGAAAACTACCTTGCGGCCTCAACATCACCAAATTTAGATATAAATACCCAGTTGAATGACTTTAGGAATGGTGCTCGCTCACCCACAAAGGCTTCGGGGACTGACACTCCACGAGACCTCAATGCCCGGGTGAAGATCCTTGAGTTATACACATTACACGTCTTATTACGAAACAACGAATGGGATTACGCACGCGAATTCATTACAATATCTGAAGTACTTGATGAGGAGCGACGAGAGGCTTTCCTGCAGGCCCTCCAAAGTCTTCAGGATGAGCAAGAAGAAGGTCGGAGGAGAGAAAGAGAAGCAAGACTTTACGAAGAAGAAATTAGACAAAGAGAACAAAAGGAGCGGCAAGAGGAAGAGAATGCCAGAGAGAGAGCACGGATCAGGAGAGAAGAGGAAGACTATGGTGTGGAAGAATCTTATTCACATGTGAATGAAAATGAATCTCAAAAAGGTCGAAGTACACACGGCTCAATGAATGGCTCCACCAAAGCAGGTCCTGCAATTCGAAGTAAGGCCGTAACATCGCCCACCGCGAGATCATCAAAAGCATCTGTTAAAGCCATCACTCCTCCACCAACTTTCATCCAACGGGCTTCGAGTATCCTATTCAGCCTTCGAACATTACTTGAAAACATGGCAGTGAATTCCAGCAAGAACCCGTTACTATTGATTCAGTTATTGACGTGTATCATCGGAGTTTTGCTGGTTGTGGGGAAAAGGAATGTGAGGGAGAGAATACGGAAAACTTTGGCGCAAGGCTTTGCAAAAGTAAGACAGACAGCGGGAATGGGTGTTAAGGTAAGCTATATCTAATGTGTACTATGAATCCGTGTAGAGATAGGAAAGGCACCTGCATTTGATTGGAGTTGGAAGGAGTTGGGAATTTTAATGAAAGGATTGATCACGTTTCGTTTAACTGGGGTATAATTTACATGTGTTAAATCCGGAAGGAAGCCATTTAAATTCTTTGATTCATGAAGTTATATAATCGCCGACGTGATAGGACACGCTGGCCTTCACAATACGGAGCTGACTTAGGCTCAGCAAATTCAATTGTTTAGTACATCTATTACAACAAATATACAGTTGAATTCATATTGACGTTTGAAACTTGATCATGCATTCATTAACTCCGCACCCCAAGTAATCGGTATCCTAAACCTACAATGCACCCATGCCCATCTTCACTCTCAAAATAAAAATATCCCGGACACTCAGAGATATTTCTTATAAGGCCCGTTAGCCTTCCTCCGCTTATACAGTACATAAGCTCCCACCAACAGCGCCTGACTTCCGAAAACTACAAACAAGAAGCCAGCGATACCTGTTCGATGTTCAGCAATTCCACCAAGTACTTTTCCATGATTTTCTCTGACGTCGTTACGAAGTCCGGCTACATGTCTATCAAGAGCATTGTGGAGGTCTGCCTTGGTTTGACGGACGTCGGCTTGAATTGAGTCGAGTTTCTTTTCGAGAGAGGACAGAGAATCAAGTTTTGATACTGATTGCTCAAGACGTGTTAGTGCTGCTTGGACACCATCTTGAGCATGTGTGTTGAAAGCACGAGCTGAGGATACTTCTTGCGAGAGCGCACTAATGTGTTTCATCATGGCTTGTAATCTATTGTGTAGGTCCGCGAATTGCACATCGCTATTCTTAAATTGAGAAGCCGGTGCATCAGGGGGGTCATCAAAGTTATAGTTGTTGGGTGTATCATGGTTAAATGTTGGGATTTCATTGTTTCTCGCTCCTTTGCTGTTTCCTCGTGGTGGCTCAATTTCATGGTGGTTGATGCCTGTGTATTGGTGGAACCCGGAATGAGGGTCTGCATTTGGGTCTACGACATCTGGAGTATCCGATTCGGTCGTTACGACAAACTTAAACACCTCGAAAGAGTCGGGATTCTCGGCACTGGCTGCAGAGAGACCAAAGTTGTAGCCAAGGGGCAGCTTGATCTTCTCGGAATCAAAGCAAAGCCTACCATCAACGGTGACACTGAACTTATTAGAGGTTTGGCGAAGCGAGATTCGTGATGGACGACCCAAGTTACGGTAAGAATATTCGCAGTGGCCAAAGGCTAAAGAATCAACGCTATGATGAGATCTGTACTCCGTAGTGCCGTCGTTCAAAAATCCGCGTATAAAGCCGCCCTGTCAGGATTAGCTCATGCAATTCTGAACTGAAATGAGTGATAACCTACAGATCCTGCATATTGATCAACCACCAGCGCAAGACCATCGAACCTGCCAACAGTGTATATGCTTGATGTGCCAACTTGTTCTTGCCCTTGGGCTGTATACCATATCTGTAGGTTACCTCCAGCTCTTTCTGGGCCGGTAGCTCGAAAGTCGATATCTGCAGTCCATAAATTGTATAGTAGCGGTTTCTCTGCCCATACTGCCCCTCGTTGTTGACCTGGCGCCGGAGGAGTAAGTACTAATTTCGTGGAAAGTATTTCTGGAGGTTGAGTTCCTAAAAGGTGCCAATTGGGAATTGCACGCAGATTTGGGGAAATCCTGGGTTTGTCAGAACGCACTTCCAAATCTGCCCCAATTCACTTACTTTTCAGAATGTCCAAAGCTCAATTCATTGTTAAGATATGATTGTTGTGACGCTTCTACATGAGATGCAAGCAAGGCTGAAGAGACAACGCAAGCTGTTGATCGAAAAAAGCCCATCTTGTAAAATTAGCTTCCTGAAACTTCAATCCAAAAGTTTCGAAGCCAATTCAGATCGATTCAGCAATTTAAGTGCTGCGATAGTGTAAAGAAGAAGCTGAAATTTATTCGGTGTTCTCGGTCTTGAGGACACTTTGCAGGGTCGTTCTGATAATTGTTGTAAGGCAATATATTGCAAGGCCACCAATAAAAAGATTCCGAATCGGCTTTCCTAGAGATGTTATAGAAGAACCCAACTCGATAGTGATTTTGTGATTTGCAGGTGAAGAGCCAAAGTTTAGGCCCAAGATATGCTTGACTAATATTTCTGAAGGAACAAAAGCTGCATCCATTATGGTAAGGTCGTTTGTCTCTTTATGAAGCTGTTGATGCGTGTCCAATGAATCGTGGCTTGTCTTCCAGGGGTAATTGCGACACATCAACGCTAAAATAGCCAGCCTCCACACTTATTTATATGCTATCACAGCCTCATCCCTCGTGAAACTTAATCCTGTTAAGCTGGAAATGTTGATTTGCTGATTCACATGTCGCCATGGCAGACTCATATCCTTCGATAGCACAATGTGCCATCGTAGCTACTGCCTTTAAAGTACTGCTCTTCCCAGCATAGTGAGTACAAATACATGCAGGCAAGTTGGAAAGCTAATTGTGGTTATAGCAGATCAACAGACTTCGAGGTCCATAGAAATTGGCTAGCAATCACGAACAGCTTGCCGGTCCAAGAATGGTACTATGAAAAGACGTCAGAATGGACGCTCGATTATCCTCCATTTTTCGCATACTTCGAATGGAGTCTGTCCCAATTGGGTAGACTGATTGACCCAGCAATGTTGCGCGTATATAATTTGGAATATGATAGTTGGCAGACAGTATACTTCCAAAGAGCTACCGTAATCGCCACAGAGCTTGTTCTAGTTTATGCGCTCCACCTGTAAGAACTTGCAGCGGACTTTTTGGTGCTGTACTAATTTATTCAAGCTTCGTCAAATCGGCCCCAACAGCTTTAGAACGTCCTTCCCACGCGGCAGCTCTTTCGATACTCCTGTCACCAGGACTCCTGATCATTGACCATATTCATTTTCAGTACAATGGGTTCTTATACGGGCTATTGATATGCTCGCTGGTCCTAGCTAGGCAGAAATCGACAATTCTCCCAAGTGGGCTGCTTTTCGCAGTTCTTTTGTGCCTGAAGCATATATACTTATATCTCGCGCCCGCCTACTTTGTGTTTCTACTACGAGCGTACTGCCTTGGGCCTAAATCAGTTTTTCACATCAAGTTTGGGCATGCTTTGAAGCTTGGTACAGGGGTACTAGCTGTATTCATTGTGGCCTTTGGACCATTCGCATACTGGCAACAAATGCCTCAATTGTTGAGCAGGCTATTCCCATTCTCTAGGGGTCTCTGTCATGCATACTGGGCTCCAAATGTATGGGCAATGTATTCATTTACAGATCGAGTGCTAATATATAGTATGGCTTCTTATCCTTCTCAGCTGTATGATACTGACAAAACCGTAGTTGCACCACGACTTGGCTTATCAGTAAACCAAGATGCTATAAACAGTGTTACACGAGGCTTAATAGGAGATACATCATTTGCCGTTCTTCCTGAAGTAACAGCTAGGACGACGTTTGTCTTAACTCTGTTTTTCCAGATTGTCCCTCTCATCAAACTCTTCTTTGACCCGACGTGGGACACTTTCATTGGAGCCGTTACACTTTGCGGCTATGCCTCTTTTCTCTTTGGCTGGCATGTTCACGAGAAGGCTATTCTACTTGTTATTATTCCATTCAGTCTGATTGCACTGAAAGATCGCCGCTACCTAGGAGTTTTCCGTCCCTTAGCAGTTGCAGGTCACGTGTCGCTGTTTCCCCTCCTTTTCACAGCAGCTGAATTCCCTGTCAAAACTGTATACACCATTTTCTGGCTTGTGCTGTTCCTTCTAGCATTCGATCGGCTTGCGCCAGCTTCGAGTAGAAGCAGAATATTCTTACTAGACAGGTTCAGTTTGCTTTATATTGCGGTTAGCATACCATTGATCCTCTATACCTCATTATTGCATGGAGTGATCTTTGGAAAGAAGCTAGAATTCTTGCCTCTAATGTTTACGAGTTCCTACTCAGCTGTTGGTGTGGTAGGGAGCTGGCTGGGATTCTTAGTGGTTTATTTCACAGATTAAATGATAGAGCAATACTATCATACTAGTTATACATCAATTTCAAGTGTTGCGCTCCTTATGCAGAAGTTGACCTCCACTAAAACACCGCCCCATTGCTACAGCTTGAGTTTAAAAGTGTTGTAGCAGTCTCTGATATACATTGACAGCGTGCTGGATCGAGACGAAAGAGCTGGAGACAGCATAATCCCACGGACTCTTTAGTGCTACTGGTTCAAAATAAGTCGTTGTATAAGCTCACGACTTGAGGTACACATATTTCACGCACATTAGCCAAGATAGTAGCGTAAACGTGTTTTAGAAGCTAAAACAGATCTTTCTTGCACTTTATCACTGAAAATTCTATTGAACTAACACTCAGATGGTGTCTTTTAGATCACATTTACTAGACTAGTATCTAGTGAGTTCAAGATGTACAAGAATAAGACGAGTTTAGAATTACTGAATATATTCATGATATGTGCAAAATTATTTATAACGCAGCATCAAGACATTATCTCAAGCCAATCAATATTTCGGAGTCTACTCTAAAAGCACTTCTAGCTGTTGAAACATGTGATGCGGTAATGCTGTATTGATCAAGCATTAAGTGACCCTCAAGATAAGTTTGTATATCTGTCTTAGGACAACATAAATGCAGTGCCTCTCTAAAAACTTGAATAAACAATTTGCGGTCATTTGTTGCTGGGCGAGCTACATCTTAGGGGGGTTTTCCTTGAGTGCTTTATTGATTGACATCATTTCTCAGTAGAGCACAGTAAAGCTATGCGAACACACGCGCTCATTGTTCAGCCTCTAGCTTAAGATAATTCAAGTATAAAGGTTATTAAGGAAGCTATGCTAGACAAGGCGGAAGACGGTGCCTTTGGTCTAAAAAAAAATTTCCTTTTGATATTAATGGCGACAAGCTGGATTCTTGTGCTTGGTTAGAGCCCTGCAAAGTTAATGCTAAGTTTGTCAAACTGAGGTAAATATCATGTGCTGAAATTGAAAGCTGAAAACATGTTAAGCATGTTTGCATGTGTTTTTGTCACTTTGGACTGTATTAAAGTAAACTAGGTCACCACAAACTCGAGCAATCGTGATGTGGGAAGGGAATTCACCGTCGCTTTGGAATAGCTTCATCCATGAACCGTAATCAAATTAACCGAGCCGAATTCAGGGGTAAATGCTTAATCCAGTCAGTGTGGCTGGGTTGGGTGAGTAGAATGAACTAGACTGTATGTACGAATAGATATTAAATGCTGATGGTGAGCGTTCAAGTGCAAAAGGCAACTATTGACAGCTGTTAACTCAGCAGTAGGTACTTAGCACTAAGCAGCCTGACCTGACAGGTAGCAACGTGGAGTTGTGATACCCCTGACTAGTGGTAGAGCTTAGCGAGTCCCCTGATACGTCATACATGTAAGTCCTGGACTATCAGAGCTCGCACTATCGAGGGAGCGAAGGGTTTGATGCGTTCGGCGAGGAATGCGCAATTGCGTTAGGTTTGCTGAAGTTCTGCTGTGTACATTGTCTGACTTGGGGTGGCACATCCAGAATTCTTGAACGGGAGGCTGTCCCGATCCCGACCCGGTTTAGTGGCTCGCTTACTAAGAAAGTGCTAACAACTCAATCGAGGGCTGCAGCACCCGAGGATGAAAGGACCACGTTATTGCCCAGACGGTTTAACAACCAGACACATAAGATTCGAGTTCAGCAGCATTTTCACCGCTATGCACAGGTCTAGATAACTTGGTATCCTATACGGGTGGCTTGCTTCCAGACGCCAGTTGATATTTCATTCAGATCTCGCTTGCGCAACAGTTTTAAAAGGGATAACCACTCCCCTAAGATGAGATAACGTACAACCACATAGAGAAAGGAAACATTATGTTACGTCTCATATAGAACACAACTATAAAGTTATACAAGTCTACAATCTATTGTGACCTATTCCTTGGTAGGTCTTGAATAAATTTAAATTCTTTTTAATCCTACCCCTGAGAGATTTGATCGAGGCCAATTGTGGATGAAAAGCTACACTTCAAGCACCAAACCAGCAAATCTTTCCACGCAACTTAAACCATAAGCCATGGGATAACTGTGCACATATAAGTACTTGAATTACTCGTTAGTTCTAGATGAACAAAATGAGCCCAAGAAAGTGGCCAGAAGGCCGCATGGTGCTTAGATTATATGGAATGGTCCGTGGTCATCAGTCATAGAGTGTCATGGTATGGAGGAGCATGAGGCTGAAGAATCGACCCCAGCCTTGTCCACTTGTTTTGGACACACTAGTACAGGCCCAACCCCAATGTCTTTTTCCTCTTCCCACACCACGCGTAATTTGTATTCATCCACTCTCCATCGACCACAAATCCACATTCATCTGTTACGCCAATCCATGCGATTCCATTAACACGTCCAAAGATCTTTGGACGCGTTGGGACATATCTGTAAGTCCTCCGCTGGTACTCTCCATTTTGCCATACCCCAGCCAAGGGCGTGGGTAAAGCCTTTCACAGTTCTTTTACCCTTCCTCCGAGCTCATACTCGCGGGCAACGCCCCCAGAAGTCGCGTAAATGGTCTCAAAACCGGCATAATATGCATCAAAAAAAGTCCAAGAGAATGTTGTTCTTGAGTTAAACTAACCAGCTCCAATTCAGATCATACCCCAATTTTGACGAACGAAGTGCATGCTTGAACCAGCAAAATGGTATTTTTCCTTACCTGCTTAAAGGTTAAGGAATTCCACTTAACACATACAGGTTCTCTTTAAACGAAAGCCAGTACAATATGTCAACAAACCTACCATTGAAAGAGATGACCAGGAGGTATAGGAAATGCCGGCGCATCTGCCACATACACATGCTAACTTCTTGAACAGGTCTGGCATATTCCACAAACAGGGGAGATATTCGTAGAGTACGAGCATTATCTCAGTCGGTAAGTAAATTTCGCCTCACGAATGATGGAAATTATGGCTAACGTGATGTAGGATGGATTTTTATAAGCAGGTTGGCTAATGGCACTTATCCGTCCTTATAGCAGTGTTCTAACATCACATAGCGCCGCTTCATCTGCCAAATAACTGGTCACTCTGGATTATCGTTCTTCGAAGCTTTAAAGAGCGAGGTATGGGATCTTGAAGTGGGGTGGAAAACCAGCATTCTGAGCTAACTATCTCACAGTTGGCTGGCGCACAAGAAGTTGAAGAAGCATTTCCAGAAGCCCTAAAGGGCCCAATATTGAGACGCGTCCAATTCCAAACCATTTCTCGAATCGATACCCTCGTAGATCTTATATACGACGAATACCGAGCCGATTACTACCCAGGAGAGGCTGTCACAGTACATGTGCTCACAGGCGAACGTCTTACTGGGATCGTACGGGATAAGACTAGATTCGGCAGCAAGCTTTTACCGGACGGCACGCTCGGCGCACCCTTTTCACGATATTTTGTCAGCCTCGACAACAGGCCTACCGAAGAAGCTGTGGTGGATGACGCGCATATCACCCGGGATCGCAAGATCTTCACCAAGCAAGTTCTACGCTCATTTATCAAGAAAACAGTTACCCGGGAGGCATGGACTGGTGCTCCTTGGTTAGTCAAGCATGACGTCGCTGCACAATATCATATTGACACTCGTGTCCCTCCGCATCTCCGCTACGAAAGTAAGGCTGCGGAGCGAAAGGCGAATCAGCAACAAAAGAAAACGGTACCCCCAGATTATGAAGGAATGGTCGGGAGTTTTCCAGGCAATGCAAATGGGCATGGTCGACTCCCAGAATTGAAGCCGGCTGCCCCAAAAAGCCATAAGAGCAAGCAGCAGCAAGGACAAGCTAAGAGTAAGCAGCAGTCATCCTTGAATCCTGCGCCTACTATCCCTACACATTCAAATCCTCCTCTCTCTACATTCCATCATCCCCGTTCCTTCGTTTCTCACACTTTTCAAGCCAACGGACAGCCATCTCGAGAGCCGCACTATGATGGCTTCCCAAATGGGTTTGCCCATCCGCAGCCAATTGCCTCGATGCCTCCAGCGCCTCCTCCACCACCCCCGATTAAATATCCCATCGAAGATTTGAGCGTGGCTCCTCGACACAACGGTCCTAAGAGACCTAATATCAAGTTTTTCTCTCAAGAAACTCCGCTCGACGTTGCTACGCTCACCTCTAAGACAGATGGAAATGGCATTCTCATGAAATCAGTAGGGTCACTGCTGGAATCCTGGGATACATTGAACGTCTATTGCGAGATCTTCAAGTTGGATTCATTCACATTTGACGATTTTGTGGAGGCAATGCAATTTTCTTCTGAAGATGTCGAGTGTGAGCTATTTGTTGAAGCGCATTGTGCTGCTTTGAAAATTCTTGTTGATTCGGAAGCGGATGGGGGAAAGGTCCAGATTCAACTGCCAAAGTTAGATGACGAGGAAGAAGATGAAGACTCTGACGAGGAGGAGAGTGCAGAACCAACACCAACCCCTGAACCAGAGCCGAAGCCCAAAGGTCGTGCAACTAGAAGTAGCTTAGCAAAGGCCGAGGCAGCGGCCCTACAGGCGGAAGCGCAAACGACAACACGTGAATCTACTCCTGAGCCAAAAAGCACTCACCGGGCTGCAGAAATGCAGGCCGAGATAAATTGGATCGAAAGGTTACAAAAACGTGACTTCAAGGATGGTGGTTGGCAAATTATTGTGGTCGGTCTACTACATCAACTTTCCAAGAATCCTCGTCAGACACAAGTATGCGAAGAACTCTTAAAAGCGCTTGCACCTTTAGACATGGAGCCGACGAAAGAGACTGCCCGTCTACAGTATACCAAACTTAATGTGAATCTTCGCATACAAGCACTACAAATTATCTGCATGCTGACTTCAGAAACAAAAGCTGCTCGGGGATATATGGAACAGTGCAGTGAAGAGATGACAGTATTAAGAAAGGAAAAGATCAAGTGGCAGAGAGACAAAAAGGCCTTGTAAGTTGCCCCACCTCGCCTAGTTCGTGGTGATTTTCTGTCTCTAACACCCCGTAGCATGGAGGAGCTTCGCCTACTCAATGAAGAGAAGAAAATCCAACTACCAGCGAACATGCCCGCATCTCCAACAGTCGAGAGTAAATCACTCGATAATGATGTCAAAATGACTGATGTTGTTGAAGATGAGGCGCATGATTCTGTTGAAGAGGTAATAGACACCGATGACGATCCCCATCAAGGTCGGTACCTTCGTCGTGGTCAATATCGCGATGCCGAAAGAAAACGAAAGCGGGTGGTAGAGCAAGAGAAGAGAGAAAAAGCCGAGGCAGAGGCAAAGCTGCCAAAGCACACTAAACAATTTACGAAGCTACTGAAGGATATCTCTAAAAAGCAGGCGCAGCTCACAGAGTGTGAAGAAGAAATTGCTGTTATAGACAACGACCTTCGAGAAGCCGACTGTCCACGAACTCGTGTGCTAGGCAAGGACAGATTCTGGAATCGCTACTACTGGTTTGAACGTAATGGTATGCCCTACGCAGGTCTGCCAAACAGCTCCACAGCCGATGCAGGATATGCCAATGGATGTATATGGGTACAAGGTCCTGATGATATCGAGCGAGAAGGATACATTGAATTAGAGCCGGAAGTACAGCATCAGTACAGGTTAAAGTTCAACATGACGGTGCCAGAGAGAAAAATGCTGGAAGAGGGTACAACCCATGTATTTACAGCCCGCCAATGGGGTTACATTGACGAACCTTCTTCCCTTGACGACTTGATCCAGTGGTTGGATTCCCGTGGTCTACAGGAGATGAAATTGAAGAAGGAGCTCATTCTATTCCGCGACAGAATTGCCCACAATATGGAGAAGAGAAAGGCATACCTAAGCCCTTCTGCCGAAGACGTGGAAGAGAAGGCCACAGAATCCGGAAAGCGTATGTCGACCCGTAAGAAGGAAGTACCCGTCGACCCTACTGGGCAAAGATGTCTCGCCTGGCATAACAATATGGCGGTTGAAGAATTGGGCCATCTACATTCGGATCAGCCACGAGCACGAAGGCCGGCTAAGAGAGCTGCAGCTGCAATTGTGGTCGAGGAAGAACGCACAACAAAGAGTGAGCCTAAGGGCAAGAAGGAGAAGAAGGCAGCAGGGCGTCGTCGTGAATCTTGAAACACCAGTGCCATAGC
>Ga0247810_10000411_pt1 | contig 49369 bp, 40 predicted proteins | sample UWRJL119311C1_FD_179918 | JGI IMG/M metagenome (GOLD analysis project Ga0247810, IMG submission 179918) | Plant litter microbial communities from Arlington Agricultural Research Station in Wisconsin, United States - UWRJ-L119-311C-1 | ecosystem: Environmental > Terrestrial > Plant litter >...
ATGAGTGGGTGAGAGTGGTGTGTCAAATCGGCCGGCTTCCGTAGCCTCGTAGTGCAGCCAACGTTGGAGAATACTACTGCAATCAATTCGGAAATGTACGCAGCGCCGTTGACAGCTCGTAAGGCTGATGGACATGCCCGACTGCTGATCAGACGAACTTCACGTGATGTCTTGTTCCAGACTTAGTCCCTTTCATCAATGCAGAACGAAGCATCACTTTAATGTCTTGTGGTATTTGCGTGCTGCGTCTGCAACTATTGCTATGGACGATGTTTTCAAGCCAACACTCTAAGTTCCAACCCCCATTTTAGCCGTGAAGCTTCATGTATTTGCCAGTTCCATGCATTCCTTCTTTCCAAGCCCACGCGTGTCATGTACACAATATACAAAAACATAGGCCGCATGAACCAGAATAGCCTCCAAACTCCTTGCTATGCCATCCCGATGCGTTATGATACTCAAGAAATGCAATTATCGCAAAGCCACCCTTTGAGCGACCTCCCCATCTTCGCCGCACATTTGCGGTGGAAGAATCGATCTCCACAGTCCTGGGTTTGTATTAGTGGTGCAACTGAGAGAATCGTGATGCAGACTTACATTTCCACGACATACAATCCGATCAGGCGGTTGCGTCAGGCCCCTACATTCACAATCATACAATCCTCTCAATCTAGCTGGTGCACTAGGCTGGTTCTTCTCCTCTTCTCCTCCCATTTTGGTATCTATGCCCACATCTCGGCCGGCTTTTATCTGAGCATTTCGCAACAAATCCATCGCCTCGGTAAAGCACTCTTGTGTCAATATCCCTCGCAAGAGAAACGTTTCACATTGTCTGCTCAGCATCTCCCTTCGGCTAGGCCTCTCTACGAACCATTTCAGATTGGCATCAATAAAGGCCAGAATAGTGGTGGGTATGTACGTTTCAGTCGTCAAATGTGTATTCATCACGAACGGGTTCCACTTCAGGATATAATCCTTTTCATCCGCTGTGACATCATCGAAATCTAGTATAATATCTCGGTGTTTTTGATGCAACCAGCCTTCATTTTTCTCATCTTCACTGCTTGGAACTTCCTCTCCTGGCTCTAATGTCCGCTTTGAAATGGTGTCGTACAGCGGCTTGGCCGTTTTGGGTACAATGTACTTTTTGCGTGGTTTTGCAGGTTGGATATTTTCGTGATCAGTATAGGTCGAAGTGTTTGGCGAGCTTTGCCGGGACATGTAAGGAGAAGAAGAACTAGATGATTCATTTGCCATACCTACGAGATGATCTGGTAGTTGTTCATGTAATGGTCCTTGACGTGCCTTGAGCCATGTTTCGTCACCGTTGAGAAATTTTTCAAGATCTAACAAGCTTCGAGATCGGCCTAATTGCAAAGTCTGCTTGAGCTCTATATTTGGACGTAAGTGGCTTCGTCTTGCCAGTTCTACCAAGAATCTAGGATGTCGGAGATTCGTGTTCAGGAGAGTAAAACTGAAATTGATATGATTGGTATGTAAATGCAACCTCAGCTCGTTGAGAGATGGATGGTCACGGAGGCAAAATGGGCACTGTAGTCCACATATCGTGTTCTTCGCTCGCACTCCATAACCAACGGCATCTGGCTTCCCAAACTCATAGGTTGCAGAGATTTCTGAAGAGTCCTTAGGCTTCGCAGTCCAGCTCTTCCTAGGAGATTTACCTTGAGCCTGTGCACTGAGAGTCTTTAAATTATATGTCAAGTGCTTGGACGAGCGGCTTCTCTGTACCCGGCCTTCAGATGGGCTACCAACAGGTTCAATATCGAATCCCTTCAACGGTCCAGTGCCCTTTGTAGGCGATGGCGTCTGAGGCGCAACACTTTTAATCGTGCTCAATATCTCATCGCTGGAAGGTTCTAGCTTCGTAACAGCTGGTTTCACAGCACCTTTCAGACGCTTCGGTAGAGACCATGTAGTAGTCACGTTCAAAGCGTATGCTATGTCTCTTGTCTTGCTTTTCATCTCCTGTTTAGCCTTTCCCCAACATAAATTCATATTGATTGGACCACATTGGTTTTCTGGGCGCGTAAATCCTTTCATTCTGGCTGATAGGTATAAATCACGTTTGCGAGACTGGTCCTCATTCACAAGATCCGTGACGTTGCCTGGCTCTATCGTCAAGCCTACGCATTTCCCTTCAACTTCCGAGTCCGATAATGGCGGCAAGTCAAATGGAGGCCAGTCTTTCTGCAGTCCTGCAGCATCGAGTTGAATGTCTATACCGTACTTGTCTGCAAACTCGAGAGTTCGCTCAATTGATCCCGAAGCATTGATCTTGCTCCGATTAACATATATCTGCTCTGCAGTGAGGATGAAAGGATCTAGAGAAACGATCTCTCTAACCACATATTCTCCATCCACGAGCCTAGTTCTTAAAATGCATGATTTGGACAGTTTATAAACATCTTCAGGCACATCATCGCCCTTATTCTTAGACCATATACGGACTTGGCACCGACACTTAATGTCGATTGGAGCTTCTGTTCGTCTTTTCATGAAGCTGAGGGATTCTAGTCCATGAAGGGACTTGAATTGGATCCCAGTAATGTCTATCCGCAGTGCCTTTTGAAAGTCTTCCGGATCCTGTGGTAGCAAACCATTGATGCCAGATTCTTCTATTTTATCAACCTCTGACTTGGTGCATGTGATTTTTGGTTGCGCTCCCTTTGAGATTGATTGAGACTTGCCGTAAAAGGAAGATGGCTGAACAGCTTGAAGCTTTCCTCTCAGACCAAGACGTTTCCGGCTCTCGTTCATAACATGACCAAGTGGTTTCCGACGTGGTGACTCGCTGGGAAAGCGGGCATCAGGGACAGACAAATCAGGCTGCAATAAGCCGCTGTCATTAGTTTTCCTCCGTTTTGCAGGCCTGACATCCTCCTCCTCTTCGTCTTCGCTTTCATCCATATCTACATCCGCATCGTTTGATGGCCTTACTAAGTCATCCTCTTCGTCTCCTATTGATTTCCGAGTCACCCTGGTTAAACTTGACATGGCCACTCCCATTGTCAGAGACCGCAGAGCCTTCCGGACGTTCCTTTCAAGAAACGGCCGCTGCTGCTTATGCTTATGCTTTAAAAGAGACACGTATCTTTGAAACGCGGCGTCCGCAGACCCTTTAAGAGCATCGGATGACATAGCTCATTGTTTTCAAGGATCTTAGCCTGGAAGCGGCCGCTACCATAGAGGGAAAGAAAGCGCAGTTAGGTCTTAGGTGAGAAAGAAAGGAAGCATGTGACCATCAGTGGGACAGACACAACGAACAGTTGATGCGGTTGGAGAAAGGCGCGTCGAAGCGTTGAACTTGTACGTCCACGTTAACGCAGAACTGACTAGCGTGGGTGAGTTGGTGTGTGAATGAAAGTATCAAAGGAATGTAAAGTGATGGGAATTAATCATTAAGGAATAAAAGATTAAAGAGCCATTTGAGTCACGGGACTGGCCTTCAAGTGGTAGCAACCATTATTCATCAAGAGCTGTGCTGGGGAGGATGGAACCAGGCAGAGGGAGAGATGTTGTTGATGGCGTTGAAGCTCCATTTGTTATTTATCGCGATCCGGACCTGGAAATTATTGATCACGTGATCTGGTGAATGTAACCCGCATTGATATGGATCCCCCTTGTTCCGTTCGTGCAGGCGCTAGCGTGTTTCTGCAGTGATGATGCCGTGTGGGGATGGTTCCCCTCCAAAAATTCACTTGGAAGGGCATAATACAACTACAACTTCGCCATAGCAATAACCACACCATACATACCTGCACACACAAGTGCACTTGCGCTCCTTCTACCTGTACAGTTGGGTCTCTGGTCTATATTGGTGTGTTCTCGCCGCTGTTCGCCTATCTCCCATCTGATCTGCGAGCGCAAACACCATCGCTGCCTGCCTGAGCGGCAAATACACAAACCCAATTGAGTATGGCACCCTCTTTACGCCGTCCTACTCTTCGGCAAAATACACAGCGAGCTTCCCGATCTAAAAGGACAATCTCCTACGCGGAAGACAGCCATGATGATGACGATAGCTTAGACCAAGATTCAGAAGAAGAGCCACCAGCCATTGCCTCTTCGACTCGATCTCGTGCTCAAAGACCTCTAACTGCGAAGGGTCAAAGTCCTCGTAAAAAGGCTCAGAAACACTCGCGCCCCGTCGAATCCTCCATACCCGAAAATTCACCAAAGAAAAAACGCAGACACATCGACTCTACTGCCTTCAGGCGACCTGTCCCAGTCTCACAACCTACCATCGAATCCTCTGGCGTAATTCCGCCATGGCACACTCTGCCTTACCAGATACTTGTCGACATTTTCCGATACGCAAGCTACCCACTCTACAACGAATCTACTTTTTCTGCTCTTCCTACAACTAAATGGCTTGTTGCAGTTGCACACCTCTGCAAGGCTTTCACAGAGCCTGCCTTTACGGTGCTGTATGCTGAACCTCCCCTCGCGCCGATGGAACTAGCCCATACACTGGTAGATTTGTTGAAGAGGAACCCGGTAGAATTATCTTTCAAATATCGGCAGAAGGTCGAATCGCTTCGGATTGATGTGAACCAGGTTGCTGCCCATTCTCTTTCAGGACGAGGGCAACTCGATATATATAGCTTGGTCAAAGATCTACCTCGGCTGGTGGATTTAGAATTCTATCACGATAAGGATAACCGTCCCTACAGGGACTTAGATGCCTCCATCAAGTGGAAGTATCCTGAGGCGTTATTTGAAGGATTAGAATTTGTAGACCCTCTAGCAGATCCAGCACGAGGTGATAAAACATCGGTTTGTAAACTGAGGAGCTGGCGATGGTCATCGAGACTGGCAGGTAAAAAGTACCCTATCGAGATGCTTCGAGAAATTCACCTAAAGCCATCCTTCATTGGTCTTCGGAAGATTGCTTTTGTCAATTACCAAATCCCCGAACCTCGAAAGGGCGAGGAAGAGCCACCACATCATGAAGAGATTATGGCCAAATCGCTGTCCGTTTTAACTAATTTGGAACATTTGATATTTGAGTCTTCAACCCTGGTTAACTCGATACTATTACCTCTTCTTCCGAAGAATCTTCGAAACCTAGAGCTCATCAATTGCTGGGAGGTTTCTGCTGAAGATCTTGGGGTTTTCCTCCTCACGCATGGTAGCCAGCTTCGTTGTCTTACGTTAAACCACAATATATCCCTCAGGCTATCATTTCTCCCACTGCTCGGAGAAGCATGTCCGAAGCTGGAAGTGCTTCGAATCAATCTCACCTACTACAATGTGCATGCCTTCTACAATGACGCGAAGCCAGCATATGATAAGCTTCTTCTGCCAGATCAAGTTCCTACTTGGCCGGCAACTTTGCAGACTATAGAGCTTCTTCAGCTACGGCAATGGGATACGGAGGCAGCAGAAATGTTCTTCCAAAGTCTCCTAGATAGTGCCGGAAATCTTCCGCATCTCCGCAACTTGACAATTCAAGCTATACTCAATATCGCATGGCGTGACAGAGCATCTTTCCGAGACAAGTGGATCGGATCACTCGATCGGGTGTTCAAAAGGCTGTCACCCCCTCCAAAGGCAAACGTGACTCTTCAACTTCCTCCCGTCACGCAAGCTAAGAAGGATGAAGAAGGCGTCAAAGAGCATGAAGCGGCAGGTCAGAGTTCACCTGTCGAATCACCAGCAATCTCCTCTCTTGTTCGGCGTGCCTCTTCCCTCGATCCGAGTCTCAATGATGAAATATCTTCCCGCCGTTATGCCACTCGCCGCAGAACCCCATTAGTTGGGCAATACGCTGAAAGTCCTGACCCATCTGACAATGAGGACATCGAACCATTACCAGAGCGAAGGCAACCTGCCAATGGTGGAAAAGTAAGTGGTATGGCACGTGAATTAGCAACATTACAACAAACAGCCGGTCGCGATGGCGTTGTGACCCCGCCAGAGACTGATTCGGCAGAAGACTCTGACGATGTCCCACTATCACAAGTATTGAAGAGCAAGGGAAAGGGGAAGGTCAATGAAATCATTCAAGGAATGTGTGAGATTGTGAAAGTCCGCATTGACAATTTGAGACCAGTGGAGACACTAGTCACCGAGGCAGATTTCTTAGATGAAGAGGTGTCAGGCGATGAAGATTGGGATGGAGATCAAGACGGCGATGACGGGTACGCGTGGTAAGGATGTCAGTTGTACGAATACTCGCAGTCAGGGATTGGTTTTTTTTAATGGTGTTGCTTGGAGGTTGGAGGAGTTCGGGAATCTCTAAAGTCATTGCGGCTTGGAGTAAATCTAGATGAATGGATATCACGCCTCACGGCATCTCGTCATGGTAGTCGTAAGTATACTACGATTTGTATTAATTGTATTGTATTACTCATAGAATTCAGCATCATTTTAATGTATTAGAACCATAGGACAGTATATTCTCCTTGTGGGAATGAAGTAAAGGCGAACTAGCTTCAATCTAGCTTACGTGCGTTATACAGAACCTCACTGGGTGTTTCGCCTTGCCCTAACCTTGGAGTCTTGGTTTTAGACCAACTTTTTACCTCATGATCAAACCCTACAGGCTTTATAACCTGCTTGATTCGGGTAATGTTCAGGTCTAATTGCTGGACATCGATATCTTTTAAGGTGCCCGCCAATGTTTGCCCCTGATATTTTCGCTTAACAATTAAGTGGATCGATCCAAAGACACCTAAGCTGTTGACCATTAAGTTCGGAAAGGCGACTCTTAACTAAGCTAAAGCAGAGATGAGCTAGTTTGGTTACTAGTATTTCCTTTCTGATGCAAGGAGTTCTTGTAAAGCAATCAAGTTGATGGCCAAGTGACCGTGTACCACCTCAATAGGGAACGGCACTAAGCTACCCACGACCACCACCACTGCCGGGATTCTTCGCTTGTTCGAGTCACAATCAAGCACTTTGCGGGAACTTTACCAACATTCTGATGCCCCGAACGAGTCCGCAAAACAAAAAAACTTGAAAGCGACTAGTGGAAGGTGCCAGCTCGACAGCTTTCTGATTCGGTGCTAAAGTACTACTTAAAAAGTGAGGCGTAAAGAAACAGGACAATTCTGTGTATTTTAGCCGTTTGGCGAGAGCGTTATCATTCGTGCCCGCTTTTGCCCCTAGGAAGCCATCTCTAATACGTGGCTTGTTAGCGAACAATCGAAAGAGACGAACAATACTCTCTGGTTTGATGCGACATACTCCAAAAGTGGAGGGGATTCGGCAATATTAGAGCTGATATCAGAAGAAGGTTGCAGTCAGCTAGTGTAACCATCAGCACATCCTTCCTTGTCCGGACCACATAGGAAGCTACTTTATGAAACGTTTGATGAGATCCTAAAATCTTGACTTACTTGTCATGTTTCTAGATATAGAAAGCAATCATCTTTAGAGTTCTAGGCGCTACTTGACTTCCAGTTTACGATCAAAATGACTTGGCATTCAGTTACATTTCTTGCTCCATCCCGGGCTACAGTTCGCTTGCATATACTCTGTGCATTCTTTACACTTGCGTCTTTTCTTTGGGGGTTCGTACCGCAAACTTCTCTTTATCATTCACATCTTGTCAGCGAGATTATGTATATTTCCTACAGATCCATATGCAAAACTTCAACTATCAAATCTTCTTCTAACGTACTGATTCAAAACCTCCAGATATAACATTGGTATTCTGGGAACTATATATACTCATCCTGGCTTTAAGAAAGCTCTTCATCATCCTGATGCCTCTCATACTGTAAGCTCAATTAACCAAGAATCAAGAATCTCCTATCGGTGACGATCTTGGGAGTTAGCTCACCAGGAGCATCTCAAGGACAACTATGTCGAGACTTGATCCAAAGATTCGTAACTCCTAAAATCATCTCTGAAATTTAGCTTCAACTAAATTAACTTTACTCTTTTACAAACAGGGCTTAATAACGGCGATTTACCACCTTGGGACTTGGACCAGTTACCTTTTCTTTTCTCATCCAATAGCCGACTACTTTGGCAGGCGAAAGGCAGCGGTTCTTGGGGTCTTTGTGACGTGCATTGGATCTGCATTTCAAGCTGGTACCAACGGACCTGGTGCATATTCTATGATGATCGTAGGTCGGATTATTTGCGGACTTGGAATCGCAGTGGTTTCGACTTCTGTCCCACTATATCAAAGGTTTGTGGCAAGTTTACAGAGCTTTGGAATGCATAAACCTCAGAAGTATGGTTCGCTGACTACCTATTTCAGTGAGATAGCACCAGCGCATGATCGGGGTAGATATGTAGTAATGAATCATATTGGTCTAGTGGGCGGATTAGCTGGAGCTTTCTGGTACAGTCCTGTGTGTATTGATACCTGAATTTTCTAATAGTCAAAGGGTTGCATACGGATTCAGTAAGTGGGACACTGAACGGGGAGAATATCTCGGATGGCGTTTTTCAGTAGCGGTCCAGTTCATTCCTGCGGTAATATTTATGTCTGGTGTATGGCTTTGTCCTGAAACGTATGTAGACATTTCCCAGTTAGACTCGGTGGCGGCTGACAAAATAGACCACGCTGGCTTATGGAAAAAGGAAGAATTGAAGAAGCCAGAAACTCCTTGTTATATCTTAGGGATGCTACCGATTCTGATATTGAGGTTATGGATGAGCTTGAAGTTATCAAATGCAGTGTCGAGGAGCATAAAGTTGCTACCTCACAATCTTTTACCGTTCTTTTCACCAACAAGTCTCTCTTCCGCCGTCTCTGGCGTGCAGCTCTATTGCAATTCATGGCTCAGATGTGTGGTAATACAGCTATGAAGTACTACTTGGTCCCAATATTAATGGAACTTGGTGTTAGAAGGCAGTTGGCGCTCATGATGGGAGGCATTGAAAGCACTCTAAAGATTGGATGTACTATTATCGAAATGTATCTCATTGATCGTTTGGGGAGACGCAATACATTAGTTATTGGCTGTCTGGTTATGGGTGCTGCTTTGGCCGTATGTTTACTACTCATGATTGGAATATTTAATGCTTAATATCTACAGATTAACGGAGCACTACCTCTCGCTTACCCCGACAACATCAATCATGCCGCAGATTATGCTTGCGTGGTCTTTATATTCTTCTTTACTTTCGGCTACTCCATCGGGTTTGGACCAGCAGCTTGGGTCTATGGTGCTGAGGCGGGCAACCTCGTCATTTGTAGTTGTTAACATGCTAACTAATCTTCAGATTTTCCCTACAAACTTTAGAGCTCGAGGCCTGAATATAGCAGCTTCCGGTGGGTCCATTGGATCTATTATTGCGTCACAAGTTTGGCCAGTTGGGATGGAAAGGATAGGCTCGAAGACATATTTCATCTTCATGTGTGTGAATCTGGTATCAATTCTGGTGAGCAGGCCATCACAAATAATCAAGTTCGAAATCGGTGCTTTACTAAAGTAGTTTTAGATAATTTGGTGTTTCTATCCTGAAACTAAAAACCGCTCTCTTGAGGACATGGATGTTCTCTTTGACCAGCACTCCGCCAGTCGGGTGAGTCTCAGCAGGGACTCTCATGATCATGATGAAGAAACCAACGTGCTTCCAAAATCAGGGCGACAACCAGCCAATTTCGACAGATCTCATTGAGAAATCAATATTCGCAACGCGGGATCATTTATTTGGTGATGCACAGCAGCAATATGTTCCTGTTGTGCTTTTTCCGTAAGGGTGAGAACAATGTCTTAAAAACCTATAATTATGTTACATAAGTTGCGAAAAGTCTTTGAAAATATAATGCTGAATTCATCTAAACCCAAATTTATGATCGAACTGTCAATACCTCTCTGACTTTATCTATCTCTTCAAAACTCAGTTTGCAGAGGTTTGTGACATAACCTTCAGCGCCGCCATATTTGCTTCGTACCATTCCTAGCATTGCTGACATACTTTCAGAACGAGCACCTACCATTCTCTCGCAACGCTCTTTTCCTCCTTCTCCTGCAAACACGGGACTTTTCATTAAGCGAGCCACAGCTGCTGATCGTGAAGGGGCAAGACCGACCTGACTTAAGGCATACTCCTCCGCAACTAAATATCATAATTAGCAACAAAGCACTCAATGTAATATATATCGGATCTATATTGAAAAGCAAAGAAACTGAAATCAGATAGGGAAAGTGAGACCATCCTTCTTAATAGGAGGCAGCTAGGGGAGCATACTGTATGAATCTGGGACAGAGAGTAAGGCAAGGAGCATTCCAACAAAGACCCCTGTTCGATTGTTGCCGGTCGTACAGTGCATAAGCAATGAAGGTGCGGGAAACTCAGATGTTGGAGGAGGCAAAGACGCTATGTGTAACAAGATGCTTCGGAAAGTCTGGGTGCCACTTTCCAGAATATCGGTAAAGGCATCTACGATATCCTGTGTGCCATGTCAGGATTCTTAGTATACAAGTTTATAATTCCGCGGGTCAAATATGAACAGGAATATTTAAAATACCTTACTTCCAGGTGCTGAATACTGTGCATATCGTAAAGCCGCCTTTTCTGGCGTGTATTCTTCTGGACCAAATACAGGAGTCCAAATTCTATGAATATCTTCAAAATCACGGTGACCACCAGCTCGATCTATCTGCTGTTGGGAGCGTAAGTCGAACAATGTTGTGATCCCAAGTAAGCGGAGCGTCTCAAGGCTTGCGGCAGAGACTGGGGCGGGATCTGGTCCACGATAAACGAGTCCCTTTCGAACACTGCTATGGTCTGTGATAGGATAACCTCCTACATCTCGCAGATTGGCGAGTCCAGGGGCGGAGGATATAAAGGGGGGTGATACCTCATAAAGATCCATGGTTGGTCAGGCAATCTGATAAATGATGATATATAGTGTTTCGGACCTTCAACTCTCTTCAGTTTTCGAACGTCTACACTCGCATGAATGATTAAATTATCATCTGATTAATTCCTTTCAAAGAGAGGTACAATCTCAACTCATCACAAATATATTTTTGTGCTAATCGAGCATTTGTAGTTCGTGGATGAGATGGTGTACACAGCCCTCGCCATTGGAATAGCCACATATTCGAAATCGCCCTTCTACTTCCGCTCTAATCAAAGACCAATAGGCGTGCCTTTACTATTTTCTATGATTGTCTTAGTCAGTATGGTAGTAGCCAGGTAACATGACAAGTCAAGCACCTGTAAGCACGGCAGTTATATAAAGGCCGCGACCTACCCTCACCATCTTCCCTTTCTACAGGGTAAATAGCCGAGCGCATTTTTCAGGCTAAAATGACTCCCATTGCCTGCTGTGTCCCTGGATCGTGATTAGTACGTGCTTCCATTTTCACACCCATTGATGCGTACGACACTGATAATTCTCTGGGATTTGTGACTCGACGGCAAATCTTTAATCGAGAAGCATCAAGATGCTCAAACGGCAAAAATGTCTGAGAAAAGGACGAAATTTCGTTGTTCTCTGATTTGCATAACATGTTACAGAAAGATTGGTAGTTATGTAATTGTTAGATCGGGAAATACATGAGAGTTCTTTGCTCAATGCCAGGGCTCGTCAACCACAAACAGCCGCTGGTATTGGTAAATGAAGCTCTTTTGCCTCCCGATAATGAATCCGTAGAGCGGCAGATCTCTAGTAGGTTTGATTAAAATAAGATGAGCCTCTCTCTGTTACCTTTTGAACTTATGCGATATATTCAGTGGAGATAGCCTCACAAACCCAATTGTTTTCGATTTGATCTCTTCATCTAGATTCTCACTATTGCGAGTTCCAAGACTTTTCAGCGGCAAGAAATCAATTGATGAAGCATGACTCTAGGGTATGAAATTATTTGATATCATTCTAATACATGGATCTTCAATCACGAAGGGATGAAGAAGAGACACTGCTAAGTGGTACATGTTCCCTTTAATATGTTTTAAACGCAATTACTGATCTCTTAGAAATCGAACTTTCAAATTACGAAGATCACAAAGTTGAAGATGCTATGACCAAACCGAAAGCAGTTACCTGGAAATCTCTCCCAAACAAGCCTCAGCTCCTCATCCTAGCTACTTGTCGTCTTTCCGAGCCCTTATCAAACACGACACTACTGGCATATATCTACTATCTTTTACAACATGTCCTTTCAACAAAATCTTCAACGCCATCGAATGCTGAAATCGCACGGCTCTCTGGATTACTGGTGGCCATATTCCCATTAGGGCAATTCACAACGAGTTTACTATGGGGATGGCTATCAGATGTGTATGGCCGAAAACCAGTGATCGTTATCGGACTATTAATGAGTGCGCTAGCCAATATTGCCTTCGGATTCTCTCAGAGTTTCGGGCAATTAATTTTATGGCGATGCGTCTTAGGACTTACGAATGGAAACACGAGTGTGATGAGAACTATGACTGCAGAGATTGTCCAGGAGAAAAAATATCGAGCTAGAGCTTTTCTGTTATTGCCACTTATATTCAACACTGGGAGAGTCGCTGCAATGGGTCTGGGCGGACTTTTGGCAGATCCTGTAAATCATCTTCCTTTTCTCTTCGGAGAAAGTGGCATTCTCAACACAACGATGAATTCTGGTGGAGTTCACTGGGCTATAAAGTACCCATATGCTCTCCCTATGTTGGTGAACTCCACGGTAATCATTTTAAGTCTCTTACTTGCAATTATTGGACTGGAGGAGACTGCACCGTGTAAAATCGACGGCCATGGCAACGGCGGTATTTCTTTCAGAAAAATCGTCAGCTGGTCTAGGAAAATTAAGCAGAAGACCCCACTACATCGCTATTCTGCGATCAAACTTGAAGAAGAGCAGTTGGAAACTTTGCAAAGAAAACCACATATCAACAGCAACAGCCCTATGTCCTCTTCGATTTTGACTCGTGAACTTTTGCGAGCACTAGTTTTATTTGCATTGCTGCCACTCCACAATGCAGCTTTTACGCACCTCTTCTCCGTTTTCCTCAGCACCCCAGTCTCCACACGACGACCCACGAACCTCTTCTTATTCATGGGCGGTCTTGGGCTTTCTTCGAAATCAGTGGGTCTTTGCATGTCGCTGGTAGGACTGATCGGCATCCTCCTCAAGTTCCTCACTTATCCTGCTCTTCAATTTCATCTTGGTTCGCTCAAGACCTTGCGGCTGGCATTCTACATGTTTCCTCTGGCGTACCTTACCACTCCTTATCTCGCAGTTGTCCCTGAGCACAGCATCTGGCGCTGGCCAGCAGTGATTAGTGTACTTCTCATGCAGATAATGGCGCGTGGGTTTGCGATTCCTAGCGCTGTAATAATCCTAACAGATTCCGCACCTTGTAAAGAGGTGCTGGGGACGGTACATGGCGCGGGTAATATGCTGGGGAGTTTGTCCAAGTCAATGGCGCCTGTCGTAGGAGGCTGGATTTCGGCCTGGGGGGTAGAATCTAGTTGTGTAGGTGCGGCTTGGTGGCTATGGATGACGCCTATAGCTCTTTTAGCACTAATATGGGCATATCTGTTGACTGATACAGATGGTAAGGATGATCTGCTGAATGCGGAATCTTAGGGTGGACGAACAACTCTCTCAGATACACTCAAATTAGACGGAAGATGGCATAAAGTAGGTCCCGAAAATCATAGGGCGATAAGCAAGACTTTGTTTATTTTAGTCTTAAGCGCCGTTCTCAATTGTGAACAATGACTAGAATCAGCTAGCATTTTCTCGCTTACACCAGGGGCTTTTTGATGGGGTCTCAAGCGATGTCGCAAGCTCCAACTGAAGCTAATGTTCCCTTTCTATAGACGCTTTCTTTATGCATTGTCCACGTAGATAGAGCTGGGTGTTTTACTTATCAATCGCAGCATATCTCTACTTTTCCTTATAAGTCCATAGCACGTCCTCGAATTTCACCTAAAACTGTGTTATACTACCAACAATATATCCATCCCGAAGATAGGAAGAATAATCGATAACGGAGAATGTACTTGATACCGAATGACTATATGGTCCAAAATCCTTGGGAATGGGTCTACTAGTAAGCTATTCACCCACATAGGGGGACGGTGTGCGCACTTTCCACTAGATCGCTATCATCGAGCATACTATTAGATTGAGCACTTGCGTGAAAAGTTAGTAGGTGGGTTTTCCATTTACTAATTAAACGGGAAGCTTGAAGTGGCTGGTGGTCCATGACTTCGCAATGGTGGGTAACAGATTAGAAGTAATGACTAAAACAAACAAACTATCATTGGTATCTGACATTCGCATTTAGAATACACATGGTGGATGATCAAGTTGACAATAAAATGTCGCCTATAGATCATTTCCTAGCAAGCTCGAGATTCCAGAGTCGTGACAGTCTCCCCATCATTGAAGTGAAGAGTCTTCGAGGTTCCACCACTGACGAGAGATCCACGATTCTGTATTACGAGTAGGGAAGATGCTCCACACGCAGACCATATTCTATCTGAGCCTGCTACAGTATCCGTGACATCAAAGGTACCTTTCGTAGGACCGGTAAAAGTATGGCGCGTCTCGGATACGTCGCTGGCACCTAAACGCAGAATTAGCAGTTGATACTGAGAAAATCATGATTTATTATCGGGAAGGGCAAAGGGCAGCTTACGATCTTGAAAGAAGTATGTAAGTATATGTGTCGATGTGACCCCATAATCTAGGTCTAGATTATCACGATAGCATGTGTTGACGGGAGAATATTGTCGACCAGCTTGTCCTCCGATGGTGACAGCGAAGGAGCACGCCTCCGATCTCGAGCTCTGAGGGTCGCTCCGCACATCAAAACGACCGACGTTTGATATAACTCTACCATTAGCTTCCGTTAGCTTGCGCAAGATAAGTATGTATATTCTCATACCTGTTGCCATCCACTCTAACAGAAATGGAGTCGTCTTGGGGACATCCGTTTCCCCAGTGTTCCACATCCCTAGCAACGAGAGGAGCTGATAAAACCCCTTGCAAGCTCGACACAATACTAACTGCAATTGCTGCTAATCCGAATTTGGAGGAGAAATAGACCATTGTCCTGGTATTTTCCGCTTTAACAGATTTCTTTGGGCAGGTTAACTCGTTGAGATGTAGGCGGCTGAGAAGGTCGAACTGTTTTATTCTTGTTATTTAATTTATTAAGGGTACTCGACTTGAAACGCGAGGAATATCTCAGAATTATATAAAGCCTTCTGAAAGAAAGGTTTTCGTATTCCATAGTGTGGATAAAACCCATCAATTTAAAACTACAGGCTGTTAGGGAAGCTTAATTGAACCCAACATGAAAGTTTCCCGATATAAACTGAACCTCATAAAGACAATCCAACCAACAGTGTCAAAGACGTCGGTCATTCCGAATAGCCAAATTGCTTTGATTTGAAAGTCTTTCGAGATATATGGGTTTGCCACAGATCGGCGCTACGGCGCAAGTATCTGGAAATTCTGGAGGAGGACTGGAAATAGATTTCATGAATAAAGTATCATTTTGTGGGGTGATCTGCGCCTTGCTTAAATCGGATGGAGCCGAAACCTGGAGCAGAGGACCCAGTAAAGCCTTTTGAAACGGTATGCAACTTGCTCCTCTACCGGCAGGTCGATGCAGTTCAGGCAAGTCTATTGGCAGATCCGGCTTTGGGTCGTTGGGAATGGGTAGGGCGACATCAACATCAATATACAATAATCTCCTGCTCATAGCTTCCGAGCGTATGATAATCCAGATATCAAAGCGCTTTCGGAAGACTCATTCCGTGAATTGGCCAGATGTTCGTCGCCAAAAAAAAAGTTCATAACTTGCATATTAACCAGCACCAGATGACTTGGGTATACCTTTTAGAATTCGTTTCTTGGCATTTTAGAAGTCAACGAAATCAGTAAATTCATCCGGTGTACATTGAGCACGCACGCCCACATCATGCTGAAGAGTGTAAACGACATACGAGAACTTTCGGCGCAAGGGCTTGCTTAGGATCTCGATTTTTGCCTCGGAAGTTTTGAAACAATATTCCTCCAATGCGTCAGAGGTCAATTCACAATGAACATTTGAAAAGAAGACATCAATCAATGTACTTTTATTTTTAGCTTTATCAGCATTAATTTGGCTGAAGTAATTATGTTATATTACGCAAAAATGAATTAACAACAAAAGCATATCCCTATTCACTTCTCATTAGTTTTGTACAACGCCACCGGTAGCCGTTTTAGTGAGACGTTGACGATCTTTCTCCCACCGATATAAAGGAACTGGCTTTCGCGCGGTTGAGGGGTGAAGAATTCGATCCAAAATCCAAGGTAAGACTGTTTTTACTTGATATTCGATGTGTCTGCGGGTAGGAACTCCAAACACGTAATTCATCTCTTCGAGAGTGGTCACTTCGGCGGTTCCAGGAACTAATAACCATACAGCTATAAATGCCACAGCATCCTGTGACAATCATAAATCAGTATCTTTTGATCAGGAACACAGGTACTCCACACGATTCTGTGATACCAGAGAAGATGGGAAGAGTAGGAATCTAGAATATATAGGGAGTTATGGACTTCGAAAAGCACTTACCAAACCCGCAAAAAGGCAGAGAACACCGGTGTGCTTGATCTCGTATGTGAGAGACGGTACGGTAAGTGCCAAGACTCCCGCCAGAAGAAAGTTCCAAAAGCATGCCCATGACATACCAACCTCTCTGCTAAGCAGTGGCCAGATTTCCGAACTATCTAGCGTCAGCTTGCACAACATCATAGGGCTAGTGAAGAACTCAAAATGGTGTACCTATAAAGAAACGGCACAACTCCCGCTCCTGGACTATATGCCAAAGTGAACAGGATTATGAACATTGCCACGACTCCAATCTTAGTGGATTCGTCTTGGATCTTGAAGCTAAGTCCGGTTGCGAGCAGCATCGGGAAGCAACACAGTAGTGAAGTTAGTAGAAGGAAACGTCTCCCTTTACTGTCAACCAAGCCGTATGCAATAGGAGAGAAAATGAAGTTCGCGGCTCCAAATCCCAATGATAACCAAAGGCTGTTTATGCTACTAAAATTTGCGTCCGCCAAAAAAGAAGCAGCAAGGAAAGCAAAAATATTAACTCCGCTAAGCTGTTGTGAAGCCATGACAACAAATGAAGCGAGTGCCGCTCGGCGATTCCTGCTAATCGTAAAGAGTTGAGTTATTCGACGAAAGGAGCTAGTCTTCTTGAATTCTACCTGCAATAGCATCAGTTTCTTGACATTGCTTTATTTCGTATTCTGTTCACTGACCTGATACATATCATGGTTAGCTCCATCACCAAATTCACGTAACTGGTGTTCAATGTCACTACGTTTGGAGAAGAGACTTGTCTCGACCTGTATTTGCGCGTGGATGTAGTACAGATCCCTGGAGGCCAGTAACTCGTTGCCACGTAAACGTAGCAGAACTTCGAAGGCTTTGCAGTAATTCCCTTGCTTTATGAGCCATCGCGGGGACTCTGAGCACATAAACACCATGATTAAAAGCGTAATCGCAGGAATAAACCCAGAGGCTGTCTGCCAACGCCAAGAATGCCGAAGAATGATGTTTGCTGCGTTTCCTAGGAAGATTCCAAACGCTGTGAACGTCTGCCACGACACTAACAGTCTTCCACGGATTCTAGCAGGTGCAATTTCACTCTCGAATATCGGTACTACACTTGCTTTTGCTCCCATGCCTAGTGAAAGTTTGGAGTTTAGTTTAAACTGTCTGAAGAAGGTTTTGGAACAGGAAGAGAAAAGCCAAAGAGTTCTCTAGACTTAAAACAACTCCTCGGAATTCCTTAATAAGACTTGCTACCAAAGAGAACTCACCAATACCAACTAACATCCTACAGACGAATAGGGTTTGCCAGATATGGCAGAAAGCACATCCCACAACACCAACGAAAGAGAACAATGCAGCTACAAATAATGCCCCGCGACGGCCCCAAAAGTACTCGTTAAGTGGATCAGATATCCAGGCTCCGAGGCTACATGCTGCGAAATAAGTGATAGCGTTAACTCCTCCAAATATCCAAACATCTCTTGTCCTCACATCCTCCTTAGCTAGGTCAACTTTCAGATTCATCTCAGATGGCCAAAGGAGGTTTGCGCCGGTTATGGACGCTTGGTCCCATCCTTGAGCGATGGCCGCAGCACAGCAAGTTAAGAGAATAATCTTCATCTCTTTACTTTGTTGCCAAACGGTAGAGCTTTTCTCTCGAGCAAGAGCACTTTTTTCGAATTGCGTCACATCAGGTCCAGATAAAAACAGCTCTTCATCTCTGGCTAATCTTCCACCGCGAACTAGCATGCTTTCCGAAACGGTATTCTCGAGATCGTATGCATGATGCGTTTTTCTAACGTTTTCATCCTGGCTTTCTGGATCTATCCATTGAAGAGGAGAATCAATACTACACAACATAATTAGCCACGATGAAGCGACGGCACGCCAAAAGCCCGTTATTGACATCTTGAAGTAACATATACAACTTGAGCGATGGTATCAAAGACTGCCATATAACGAAAATCGGACTTAGTGCCAATATAACCTCGAACCAACTCTAATGGATGGCAGGCAGTGTTGAATGTAGAGCTTTGCAGCTCGCCATTCTCTCAACCAGCTTCGACATATGTATATGACACTTTGAAAGGGAGACTAGTCAAAGGGGCTGCTAATAATGAATCATACATTCCAAGTTCGTTGTTCTCTAGTAATTTTCGAAAAGGCTCCCGCTTACGCTCTCTCACTGCTTGATGCTTGGTGACCCCTGTTAGCACAAGTCTATACTTTCATAACCTTTTCCATACCGACTGTACTCGTTCAGGATACCCTAGCGACATATTCAATGAGTAGATCGTTCCTGCTTTGCAATTTTCAAAAAACCGTCTCAGGCTAACATGTTAAGAAGGGTAAGGCTGTGAAGCACGTTTGAAGACAGCTCTACACCCTAGTCTCATCCCAGGCTCCCATCTTCGCTCTCACTTCTCGATACAGCCCCAGGAATTTCACCCGCATGAAGTGGTGCAACCCAAAGACGGGAAGAGACGACAAGGGGGGCCTTCAGTATTACAGGATAGGAAGTGCGAGTTCGTCTGCCATGAGATTCTTCCAATTTCAGATTTGAATTCGGAACAGATTGATTCTACAGACTTTGATACTCCATCGAACTGGGCATGATCTGTTTCCTGACTTTAAAGGAAGACCTGGCAGTACTTCATGATGCTCTGACAGCATATTGAAGTTCAGGTGATGTTTGCGCCACTTTTGACTAATTTTTATTAGAAGGCTTGACATTTGCTTATTGTACCTGTTATATTGCTTGTTCGTTGCCGCATACTCGTCAACCGGACGCAGTTCTGCCGCGACCACATCACATCTTACCAGGAATAATAGCAAGACGGTAAGCCTGCGCAAAGACTCAGCCTGGTAAATGTGATCGTCCTCCTACGTTCCAAGGTCTTCCTCCACTTTACTTTGTGAATCTATCTAGATTCCAAACTTCGCCGGTACCACCAGATTGTCTTCCGCAGTTTGTGTTCCACTATAGGTGTCGCTATGTACGATGGAAGTACTCGGTGGGGTCGCGGCGGGGTTGCAGATCGCAGCCTTGTCTATAGGAGTAATAGAGAAGCTCGCAGCCTTTGTACACGATGCCAGAGGCGTCGCCGAAACAAATAACCGTATCCTCAGTCAAGTGAATAACTTGATCGAGACGGTGGCAACTGTTCAAGATGTTATGGAAAGGCGAGAATTACAGAGAGGCACGCGAGCCATCTCGGACGACGAGCTCAAGGCTCAAGACAAAACGACCAGAACTCTTGAGCAAACTAAAAATACTATTGACCTACTTAGACTGAAAATCGAGCACCTCGGTGGTGGGCGCTCACACCCTGGTGCATGGAGAAGAGGCTGGATTCAGATCAAGAGCCAGATTCAGAGTGAATCTATTGTACAGATCGAGAAACAAATGGATAGAAATTTGAAGTCTTTACAACTAATTATACCATGTATTCAATTGTGAGTAAAATCTTTCGGCCCCGGCTAGTTCCTTGTCAGTGCTCATATTATCTAGATTTATGCACGAGGAGACGCAAGAAGTCGTTCGTACTGGATTTGAAACAACGACTTCTGTTTTAAATGATATACAGTATCGGATTTTACAGTTAGAAGAAAGTATACGAACACATCATGTCTCTCAAGTTAGTCTAGAGGAAGAGGTTTTACAGTTCGCCGAAGACGTAGCGTTGGACGATACCCAATTCACAGGGCAAACGCTTGCCATGAATAAAGTTATCTCCGAAGATGCAGATATAGCCTCTGAGTGCATCGACTTCGCAAGCTTTCTCCATGACAAAGTGTCTTCAAGAACTGGTAGCGTTGCGGATAGCTCGAACCAGAGTCGAGCGAGTCGTAGCGTTCGACGGTTAGATACACAAGTCACTAGTCCTGAAGACCGCCCATATTCACCAGCAGACACCACCACAACCATCGCGGTAAAATATGAAAGCTCCATACATCAACCATACGCAAGACCGCACAAACGGCCAGTCGTAGAGGATGAAGATGTCCTTACTGACCACGTTGACAACAATTGCAGATTGGCACTTAATGCCATCAAGGACAAGAATTTCGAAGATGCTGAAACATGTATGAAGGACGCCATTTCAACTGCAGAGCAACGCGAGAAAACATATAACTTCCCATTTGAAGACCGGTCTGAGTTCCTCGAGATTCTAGCTTTTATCTTGACCCAAAGAAATCAATTTCGCGCAGCGGAAGAACAGTACTATGCTCTTCTAAAACAAGCCCAAGCCCTACCGGGTCATCCTGGATCTGAATGTAAACTATCCTACGCGCTCGCGAGGTTGTACAGAGCAGAAAACCGATTGCACCCACGTCAAGACAAGGATGACCCATTGCTCGTAGCCTGGTGTGATCATGCAATACACGCATTCAACCTAGCAAAGAGCTTAGAAATTTCCACCGTACCTCAGGAGCGTATAGAACCAGAAGCGATTTGGAAACACCATCCCAGTTTAAAACAAGCGGCACAAATGGTTTTCGAAATGTATACTTGTCGAGGAATGTCTGCTCACGCTGACACATATAGACAGCGGCATCTCAGTCAACCTGAAAGTTTTTCACATTCAAGGCCAATTCTAGCACGTTCTTTACAGCCACATTTGTTGCCACATATGATGCCGCCGCCAAGTCCTCCTGAATCTGAGGGTATAATGCATCCAACACATTCTCGTACGCGAGGATCTGACGTCTCTGAATGGAGCACCCCAACTATCTCAAGTCGGGTTGGAGCTCCAGGAATCCAAGAACACATAAATAACTCCCAGTACGAAATTGTGAATTGGATTCTTCACTTGCCAGACCAATTCATCGATATCGAACAGTGTAATGACAAAGGACAGACTCTACTCTTACTGGCTGTAACTAAACGGGATGCTAAGATTGTCCGTCTTCTCTTAGATTATCATAACAAACCAAACGTAAAAGCAAAAGATAAAAGTGGTCGTTCTGTACTTCATTACGCTTTGCGTGGCCAGGGAGGAGAGGATATGGTCGAGCTTCTTGTTAAACATGGAGCTGATGTAAACGCATCCACGCCCGAAGGTGAAGGCACCCCCCTCCACTTTGCCATTACAAACAACAAACCGCGGGCTGTCCAGATTCTTGCCGCCAATAATGCCGATCTCGAAGCAAAAGATGGTGCTGGAAGGACCCCGATGGCTCTAGCAGTGAGGTACAAGAGAGATGATCTTGTGCAATCACTGATAAACGCTGGCGCCACTTTCGATAGATCAATGTTCACGGACGTAGGAGCGAAACAATTCATCAAGCAATTGGAGGCTAGCAAAATCATTCCGGTCGTTCATTCAGTTGCTGATGATGGGGCATCGAGAAGGGATAGCATAAGCTCAAAACGGTCGACCTCTACAATTTCGCGCATTTTTGGACGAACTCCAAGAAAGCCACCCTAGAAATAGTCACAGTACTATTTTTCAGCAGCAAATATTCTTTGACATGAGAAGTTTATGTTACTGCAACCATATAGCACAACTGTCAGCGGATAATTGGCGATATGCTTACTGCACTAACATTGATGAGAACTGATTGTCGACCTAGTTACTGTTGCAAGCTTGTCACGAAATACAGAGCCTAGAAGAGGATGGATATAGGTCGATATGCTAAATGTTACAGACACTAATATTCCCGCTTCTTTTTGAGCAGGCTAATAGTCTTACATTGCGGCAATAAAGCGGCCGGCAGTGCTGCAAATGTCTCGCCCGACTACCTCAGGGGTTAGTTCTTCAGACAGGATTATCAAATGTTCCATGTCCAGCTTAATTGCAGCATTGAGTCAATGACCAACATGACTAGATTAGCTCTCTCATTACCACTTCCGAGAGAGAGAGTATAGAGATCAGGATAGCGGGGAACTTTTACGGGAGAAAGCATAATACATATTCTAACAAACCAAAATGTACTTTAACTCAATATAATAAGCTTTGACTGACTGATATCACGTTGGAATGCGGTAAAGTGACTAACATTTCTTGCATAAATGCTACTAATGTTAGAGACCATAAATTAGACCAGGAACTGTCGAATCAAGAGACCAGCAACACCAGTTGGCTGATTTAGCTCAGATTTTACTCTATTTAGCGCGTTGTTTCCACACCCGACCTTTTCTTGTAGTTAAAGCGAGCCCGACAGAGCGGTTTGGCTGTTCTTGGCTTTTCCAGCCGCAACGCAACTTCTGTAAGGCATCGGATATAGGCTTAAGTGCCACGATCTCGGGAGTGGTCTTAAAAATGCCACTTCCAGCCAATGCACTTTTGGCACCCAGTAAACATGGATATCCTCAGCAATATGAGAGTTTGTAAAGTCTCCAATAGGTCATTTCAAAGAGAATAGTCACAGCCTCCACACGCTTAGAATGCAAGCAGAGCCGTGTCTCGTGGAGAGAAGCGACATTGGAAAAACAAAGTCAAATATTTACGAAGGATAAATAGCCAAACAATTCTCATCAAGACCTTTTTTTGAGCTCTTCCATTGTTATCATCTTCATCTAAACTGTGAATAATACAAGATAAAAATCCCACTTATTGAGAATTAAGTTTCAAACATTCCAAAACCAGATGGGCTTAGCAACTTCTCTTCATTTCGGTCTCATAGTAGCCGCTTTTTGTCTGACCTTCGCTGGACTCGTCGCTTCAACAGCGCTACCAGCAGGTACTACTGTTAAGCCTGGTATGTTGTGATGTTGTGATGTTCTTGGAATAAGATGTCCTTTTCCAAAACTCTTGAATGGCATCTGCTTTAACCATGTACGGTAGCAGAGCACATTTTTATCTGTATATGGCGCTCAGAACTAGTCCTAAGACTTGAACCTGTTGAGAATGGGAAACTGACTTTGAGCTTTCTGTAGGACAAAGCATACAATCTGCTATCGACGCTGCGAAACCAGGGGCCACAATTGTTGTCAAAGCCGGTTACTACAAAGAACAACTTACCATCAAGACAGATGGAATTGCTCTAGTAGGACAAAAGGGCACAGTCCTCCTCCCTCCCAAGCCTGCCATTCCAGAGGCTAAGCAAAACCTGTGTTTTGGCACGGCTGGTCCAGGAACTATTGCGGGTATATGTGTTGTGGGAAAAAATGTTAAATTGAAGCCATACCCTGGCCAGGAACATTCAAAGATAGACAAATTAGGGAGGAGGGTAAAGGGCGTGTCAATCACTGGTTTTGAGGTAAGCTCTCTTTTCCTTTTAAGAAAGACTCATCTATGAATGAGGAGCTTGACATATATGAGAGATAGACGCCTTGCGACCCCAACACTTTTTCAAGTCTTTAGATAGCGTACACTCCCAAGTTCAGTGATGAATGAAGCTATGTGCAATACTAACCCATTGAATCAGGTCAGAGGTTTCTCGGGCGAGAATATCGCTTTATATGGAGCAGAGGATACTGTGATCCGCAAGAACAAACTTGTCGATGGCGAAGTATATGGTTTCCTGACAGTTGGGTCAAAGAACACTGAAGTTCGAGATAACGATGTCATCTCCACTCCAACAACACCATACCGTTTTCGTTTCATCGCTATTTGTTCGGACAACTATGAAGGTTCAACGGTATGGCACAATGATATCGACAATTACGGAATTGCGCTCTGTGTACAGACAAATGGCGCCAACTATCAACATAATCATGTTACCAACTCATGCTATGGCGTATTTATCGATCCTGGTGTCAAGGGAGCAATCATTCGTCATAATGATATTGGACCATCTAATCCGAACTGCGCAACTGCATTCGGATTCTCCTCCGGTATCGTCGTCTTTGGCGCCATTGATACCCAAGTTGAACATAATTCCATCAAAGGGCAGACACTAGGAGCAGCTGCCACAGCAGAAAATGCGGGTGCCGGAATCGGTGTTTTTGATGTTCCTGGATCGCCTGCATCCGGAAACCAGATCATTCGGAACGATGCCATTAATAACGATATCGACATAGCCTTCTTCGCTTCCGGTGCTGGTAACATTTTTAAGAAGAACACATGTGCGACCTCATCTGCTTTGGGGCTCTGCACCACCTGATGAAGAATCAGGTAATAGAAGGAGTTTGAATGATGGTAAAGCTTGGATGGTAGTACGTTGTGATCAAGTTCGATTTTGAAAACCGAGATTCGAGCGACATGTGATTGCGTCTAGTATTGTCCATAAGAAGCTAATTCCCTAATATGTCAATTCATCTGCTCCTTACCGCAGCCGTTGGCATGGTAGCGTAATTCAAAATAACATAGATAGTTATTTTATAAACCAGAAGCCGCAAGATACTCCTGATACATCTTCAAGTGAAACATACCCAGTTGCCGTTGTTAGTATTGTTAAGAGTTAAGATGAGATCGAAAGCTGGGTGACAAGGGGAAGCGACTCTGTTACACATGCCACACACTTACACTGAAAAGGAATGAAAAGAAGAATTGCCTAATATTCGTTGCTCTTTGATTATTCCGGGCCCTTTTATGGCTGATGATACAGTAACAGTTTACACTTCCCAATCGGAAGAACATCAACGCCAGAATGTAGTCGCTAAATCCCTAGAATCGATATGACCTCTCCTTCTTCTCACCTCGCTTCTCTTCGTCCTTCTTCCGTCGCTTTCGGCTCTCCTGTGCGATCATATCACTCAGATCTTCCTCGAAGGCCCAATCACCTAAAGATCTATGTTAGAATTTGTTCATAAAACTGTCAAAAATTGCGACGGGTAATGGATAATTGCATACTCTTTTCTGCTTTCTTGCTTGCCTCGAATTTTCGCTTCAACTCCTCCTTGCTTATGGTGTCTTCATTGACCAAAGAGTCGGGATCAAGAGCGACATCGACATCCCCACGTGCTTTTCGCTTCCTGCTATCGTCCTCTTGTCCAAGAACTGGAAGATGTGCATTTTGCGATCCGCGAATATCATAAGCATGACTGCTACCAAAGAATTGGGCGCCATCTTGGCGAACTTCTCTCTCCTGTATAATGGTACCTGCTTGTCGTGGATAAGCCGACTCCTCTGTCTCTGTGCCGCGGCGTTGTTTGCGAAGATCCATGGGCCCTCCAACGCTTTGGTCCCCAGGATATTCGGATGGTACCGAAGATGCCAATCCACCTGGGGTCTCCATACCACTAGGAGTTTGCAATCCTGCACCAATATCTTCCTCATCACCTTCTTCTTCTTCTTCTTCCTCCTCACTCTCTTCTTCCTCCTCGGATTCGTCCTCAACTGGCTGTACTTCTCCCCACAACGTTCGTTCAACTGGCTCCCCTGCTTGGGTGTTAACCTGAGGTTGTAGTACACCGAAGATATCTCCTCCGTAGAGTGGTCTGTTGAATTCGTCCACAGGAGGTTTACCATATCCGCCAGGATGAAACCCCCAGGCTCCTCCAGGTGGTGGTGGTGCATTTAGACCAGGAATCTTGAGTGAAGGGTACGAAGGTGGTGGCCCAAATCGTTGCTGGTTGATCAACCATGGTGGTGGCGCTCCAGGTGGGATATTGAGGGCATCTTTTAGCTCGTCACTCAACTCTCCAGGACGTAAATGCCGTAGATTGGTTTCGTATTCTTTGCCTTCGTAGTAAACCTCACCATAACGGGTTAATTCCGGCTTTGTCTGGTGCCGGAAGAAGGCTTCATAAAGCTTTTGATAATCTATATCTAATTTACCCATCTTTGGCTGAACTCTTTCCCGCTGTTTCTGCTTTAGACTAGCGTCGGCTTGCTTTTCGAGAACCGCATCGCGCATTTCTGCTATACCGGTTTCTTGAATGAACTTTGGGAGAGAAAATGGGGGCTTTTCAACTCCTCTTTTGGACGATAGATATTCGCGCTTTAGTGACCAGTGGTTAGGTACAGGAACAACGTTTCGATATGACTTGATATGAACAAGCAGCCTAGGATCGGATGCAGACGTATCGGTCCAGTCTACCAGATCGGGCTTCTTCACCAACGCTTTGAGCTCTGCCACAGACAGCTTATCACGTTCCTTCCGCTTCTTTTTGGATAACTTTTGCTCAGCCGATTCCTCCTCTTCATCTGGTATTTCGTCATCGTCGTCGTAGAAAATCTCGCCCTTAGCAGTGTTTCCTTGATCCCCAGCCTCACCATCTCCTTCAGTAACCGCAAATTTGTCCATAATATCCTTGAACATAGCATAGTTGGGATCATCTTGGCCAATGTCTATCGACGATATGTCCGGCTGTGATATTTCATCATCTTGGGGCTTCACAGGAGCTAATTTGGGATCTGTTTCGAGTGTCTCTGGTTCTGGGGTCTCCGTGGGCTGCTGAGCGTTATTATCACAATTCAGCTCCTTTAGGGAGAGCACTACTGACCTTGACTTTTTTCTGCTCCTTCTTTTTCGCCCGGCGCATTTGATTTTTGGTCAACTTTGGCGCCATATTGATTAGGAGGCTAAGAAGCCCGCAGAATAACGAAGTTACGTGATATTCGTGGTCTAGATTAAAGTTTCCACGAGCAAGCTTATTATATCTCGCGCTCTCGATTGTAAGTTGTAGAATTTGAGGTTAGGTGGTGTTCCAATTGTAGAAATATTGTTGTCAAGGCTGGCTGTGAAATTCCCCAATGAGGCTCTAGCGCCGATTAAACCTTCGAACCGGAACCTCCACCTTGCCGTTACACCAAATAATTCATGTTCTGACAGCTAGCCACGCAATAAGTGCACATTGAGCCCGACCGGTATCAAATTGAGACCGCTTTAAATACCCTAAAAAAATGCTCCGCGAAACGATTAAAAAAACCTACTAGATGGGTGCTATGGTACTGGAGCGACAATGCCTCATTCAACCCGCTACTCGACTTCTGGATCATCACGTCTCAATCCTGGCGAAATGAAGAACTCAGTGCGAACTTCGATGGAGAAATTTCCGGACTTGATCTTGGATGGACCGTCGCAGATATACTCCAGCCCGGGCGTTGCCAACGGCAATGGCATAGGTGGTTCTTCAGGCGATCAGTGGCAGTCAAGAAAGGACAGCGTTCGATGGGCTCAGGATCAAAATTATACAGGAAACAAAGGTCACAGTAGACAGAAAAGCTTGAGCGATGCGTTTAGGACTATACGGACAAGGAGAGGCAGTGTCAGCGCAAACGTTCATGAGATTTCCGACGCTTTGAAGGCTCCTGTCTCCCCAAAGCTAGTTGTTTGTCGCCCTCTATCGTGTCTTTCGAACAGTGGCTAACAAATACCAGATACTGTGCATAGTTTGGTACATGTCCAGTGCTTTGACAAACACTTCATCAAAAGCTATACTTAATGCTTTTCCTAAGCCTGCCACGCTTACTATTATTCAATTTGCATTTGTTGCCTCGTTCTGCCTCCTATTTTCATGGCTCTCCTCGATATTTCCAGCGATGAAAGCCAACATACCCGCCCTCCGCCATGGTATTCGCTACCCCACCCGCGATGTAATTATAACAACTCTACCACTTGCCGCTTTCCAGATCGGAGGTCATTTGTTGTCTGCGACAGCCACTGGGAAAATCCCAGTCTCGTTGGTTCACACGATCAAAGGACTGTCGCCTCTCTTCACAGTTTTCGCATACCGTGTCATATTCAATATCCGATACCCAGTATCGACCTACTTATCACTCATCCCTCTCACATTTGGTGTTATGCTGGCTTGTTCAGCAGAGTTCAAGGGTAATATATTTGGCATTATATACGCTTTCCTTGCAACCCTTATATTTGTCACACAGAACATATTCTCGAAAAGACTCTTTAATGAAGCTGCGATTGCGGAAGCATCCGGTAGTCCACAAACCCGCAAGCTAGATAAGCTTAATCTTCTTTGCTATTCTTCCGGATTTGCATTTGTTCTCACTTCTCCAATCTGGTTCTGGTCCGAAGGGCTGGATCTGCTGCGTGACTTTTATCGCGATGGCTCACTGGATCTTGAAATACATCCATCAGCCTTCGACCATGGACGCCTGGCTCTCGAGTTTTTGTTCAATGGAACATTCCATTTTGGACAGAACATTATCGCTTTTGTGCTATTGAGCATGGTCTCCCCGGTAACTTACTCAGTTGCATCACTTATCAAACGAGTATTCATTGTCGTTGTCGCAATAATATGGTTCCGCAACCCGACCACCAAAATCCAGGGTATGGGAATCGCTTTGACCTTTGTCGGACTGTATTTATATGATCGCACTAGTGGAAGAAGTAAGGCGGATCGCAAAGCTAAGATGTTGGACATCACGGAAGAGCCTTTACTCCCATTAACAAACTCGGAGACTGGACCATCAGTTCCAACGTTCGAAATTCCACCAAGACAATACAACGGTTATGCCTTGAATAGTGGATTCGATGATAAGAAGTCGGATGACGTAGGCGGACGAGCTGGTCGGGCTCGGGGCTCAAGCAATGCGACGTGGATGCCTCCAGGGACTCGGCAGGAAGATACATGGAGACTTGCAGAGTTTTCTGCAAATTCTAGTAGCAACAATGGTTCTATGTCTTAGATTGAATCTTGGGAACATCGAGTAGACGCTTGGCCATGACATATAGACGGCGTTTGGATGTATATTGTTATAGGTAATGATAGAGGGGATCTTGGACAAAATTAGACTTCTACTGAGAGGAATTTAACTCAAGCTATTGGGCACCCTTTCTCGTCATGATAAAGTTTTTTTCCCTCAATTTATTGACAATAAATATTGGTGCTATAAGTTTGGCTTGTTAATAACCAAAAGTCTCATTAAAGCCTTGCGACGAGGCTACGTAGCCTTGTATCTAGCGCGACAGGAACATATTGAATAAATTTGTGGCAACAACACTAACCACCGCAAACGGAAAGCGCAACCCTCAAATTCACTAGATACCTATTACTATGGACCGGGAAAGGGATAGAGGTCGAGACCGAAGGTCAGTTTCCAAGAAAATATTTCCTTAGAACGTTCCCTATACCAACGGTCTGTTATTATGGTTCAATCATCAATCCTGGACGAATGGTCCAGAGACTTGGAGCGCAAAGCATTAAATCGTACTATCAACCAGTTAGTCCTTGATGGGCGCCAGAATGATGTGGTCAGTGTACTAAATGATTTTGCCAACAGAATGGAAGAAGAAGGTGAAGTCACCAGGATGGGCGCAGGGGAATCATACAGACCTGGCGGCAGACGAGATGATATGGGAAGAAGGGATGACATGGGACGACGCGATGATATTGGAAGACGGGACGACAATCTTGGACGTCGTGATGACAGAGGAAGACGGGATGATAGAAGAGACAGTAAGCACCTCTCTTACCCCATTTGCCAACGACTTCTCAGTACATGGCAGCTGCTAATTGAAGATCTTGCAGACGACAGACCACCTCCTAGTGATAGATATAACCCTCGTGACCGTGAGAGACCCAGATCTCCATATCGAAGACCATACGGCGACAGACCAAGATCACCCATCCGCAGATTTTCACCTAGGAGAGACGATGACAGAAGAGATAGACCTAGGTCACCCCCAAGACGCGATGATCGTAGACGCTCAAGGTCGCCATACGATCGCAATCGACCTCCACCACGAGCAAGATCGCCTCTACCTCGTAGATCAAGGTCACCACCCAATGGACCGAGGGGATCAGCACGTCAACGCTCTCCCAGCCCAGACCGTCGAGGTGAGCGCGGAGGTGGACCAGGCTATGGCCCCAGCTCTGCAAATTGGAGACGTAAGTTACCACTACTATTGGGAAACGAATGGCACTACGATTCTGCTTTTAGTGGCTATTTTTCGTCTCAAGAACTCCCAGACCATTGCTGACTGATGTTGAAATTAGGCCGAAGCCCTTCCCCTGCCCCACGCGATGAACGAAATTCAGGTAGAACATCTACAAGCACATCTCATCCCCCTTCACCGCAGATTCATCCTAGCCGTGCAGCTCTAGTATCGACACCAAGATCTGATGCAAGAGCTGAACCTAGACCTCGCTCGCCAGCTCCAGCACCTCACCAACTAGCGTATAGAGATCGTGATTCGGCTCGGTCCACTCCTAGGGAGCGGTCCCCCGTACGCCATGCGGCACCAAGATCTCCCCCAAGAGCACCCTCCGGATTCAGACCTCCCACAGGACCTGGGAGTAGTCGAAATATTAGCAATCCTGCCCGTTCGCCTACTATACCTTCAATTCATCAAAGAGCAGACAACCCGAGCCAAGCAGTTCCACCGGCTGGCCCTCGTGGTTATGACCCATCAAGTCGAGGTGGATATAGAGGGAGGGGGGGTAGGGGTGAGTACCGTGGTGACTATGGAAGAGGCGGTTACGGGAGAGGTTCGTTTGGTAGTGAGAGAGGAGGTCGTCCGGACTGGGGAGCAGTGCCATCAAATCGTCCAGCAGCCGAGTCACCAAGAGAATATACTCCTGCAATCAGTCGACCAGCACTAAGCCCGGTCCCATCAGTGCCGGCGGCCTCTTCTGATCCTTTACCATCCATTGCTGCAGTCCCGACTGGACCTGCAAGTGGTGTTCCGACTGGACCTCGAGTTAGCGCCCCGACCCGACCGTTCATACAACATTCATCTTCTGTATACGGTGGACGGTCTCAATCTATATCAGCTGCTTCTGGCCCCCGTCCTCATCCAGCAATGGCAAACCTTCCACAGATCATTCCGGGCGGGAAAATCGATCCTACTGCTTCTGGTCTTAAGCCAGACGCGGCAATCAAACAGAAGAAACTCGAGGAACAAGCAGAAGGCTTGCGTGAAGACTTACATGCGAAGCAGGAGAAGTTGAGGAAAAATTTACGAGAATATGAGGAGATAAAGCGCACGTCGGCGAGCTGGGCATTAAGAAGTGAACTGAGTGAGAGACACGTTAGACAACTGGCTGGAGAAGGAGTCGGTGGTGCGGCTTTCTAAAAGCAATCTCTGATCTGAAATTTCCATCACGGAAAAGCATCCCATAGCAGCATTAGTGATTTCACAATTCTAATTGAGCGACGGCGTTCTTGGCTAGGAGTTTTCGACGGGATGAAATATAGGTAGGGATGTTATATACCAAATCATGTATGCATATAAAATAGACCCGAAATCATATTAGTTGTCTTCCATTGATCAGTACCAATAAATTACGGCTCAGAAACATACATGGCGACAGTTTCTGATCTATGCAAAGAATCACCTCGCACTAATCATTGCGCTTCAGATTTATGACTAGTTGTGGATGAACATCGACCTCCTACCTAGATACCTACATAACTCTCGCTTAGTCAGATAACGCGCCCCCTGATGTATCTCGCTTAAAGACCATAGCCCAATTTAGAGCTACCCAAAGGAACAATCATCATTCGAGCTCCAACTCTTGAGTATGATGTTCTGTAAGCATAAAGTGCTATAGGTCTGCTATTCTATATATCCATATCACAACAGGAACGAACTTGGCCCTGTTGTGCGGTGTCAGCCGGCTTGATAGTATTTATCTGAAATGTCCTAGTAAATTTGAGACCGCAGCCGACTTTGGTACAGTTAAAATTGGTGGAGCATAAGTAAGTTGAAGTTTTTACTTGGGCGCTACTCATGACACTCTTACCGCTCTCATTGTAAACAGAGCTAGAAAATAGAATAATGTTAGAATTGGTGGCATGCTGATCGACAGTATTATGTGAAAGCTGAAGCATTTAAAGATTTTATTAAAAGGGATTAAGTCAGAAGCTCGATATCGCGAAGAAACCTAGTGATTCCGAAGCTAGAAGGCATCTTAATGACATATCTAGAATGGAATGGATGTAGAGCTCAGCTTCCGTAACTTAATATTCTGTCACATAAGCCTCGATGTGATCCGGAATTGAAGAGACACGCTTGGCGAGCATCAACAGGCGATGTTCAAGAATCCTTGTGTCTGAAACAGCTAGATACTATCAATCATCCAAATAATCTTCTGGCTCAATACCAACACTTCGAGCAACAGCTCTGACTACATCCCAGCTAACGGCAACCCGGTATTTGCTTCCTCCCTCCAGCACATCTCCTGAATTTGATGTCCTTATGATTAGTCTTAGGCTGACTAAGGTCGCAATAGCCATCTGTACATCCGATGACCCTGCTACCTCAGAATCTCTTCGAACTTTTGTATATTTCCCTCGACCATTGGCATCTGTCAGTATGGCATGGAAAATTGCAAGCATTCTCTCAAAAATAAAGGCCTGCGGTCCAAGCAGTTTCCGTGAAATCTTCCGGTGCTTGGCTATACTTGTACGGCTTTTCGCTGTGCCACCACCTTTCTTTCTACGTTTGGCAGCAGCCCCTTTCATAAAAAACAGCTGGTCTGTCGCGTGTTTGTTGTGCGATGCAAAGTAGGCAGCTACTAGAAGAATTCGAGAGTAGTAAGGGAGTTGGTATGCCATACCTTGCGGCTTTATGTGTGGAAGAAGGGTACCGTTGGTAGTCTTAGGCTCAAAAATGATGCTTGGCACCAACGCAGCTTCGTCTTGAAACAGGTATTTGCTGACAACCACAACCTTGCTAAATTCCTTTCCTGAGTGCGTACCGTCTAATATTGGGCGTACAAACTTTGGCCAAAGTCGGAGGCAGAGAGACCGCATAGATATCAGGTCCGCATATGAATGCTTGCTTAATGAGTCCCATGTTATGCCACAGAAACGGTACCATACGTCTTTTGTCTCATCCACCCCACCAGGCAGTTGGGGTGATGGAAGTAAATTGGAGAGGATTTGCTGAAGATCTGCTTTCGTATAACTTGGAAAGTGTAAATGAGGGACACCATGAGCATGGAAAAATCTATTCAGAGCATTCGTGACAATGAATATACAGGTGATACCTGGAATCTAAATATAAATTAGAGAATGCTTTAGTGAGAAGTGCATATGCATACCAGTTCACCTAGTTTTGCCAAAGCTGGCAGCATGGGTGTATGGACACTCTGTTGATCAATCCCATCAAAAACCAAAACATGCCTACTTGCTGCTGCCTCTGGATTTTGGGATCGCGACCAGTGTAACATCTTTTCCAACTCGTTGACTAGTTGCGAGGTACTTTCGCACCTATTATTCGCTCTATATCCTAGTGTATCTGCCACAGTGTTTACTGTTTTCTCCATCAGATGTCTTGTAGTAATGCATTCTGCGGTTTTAATTATGTCGTATTGAAAAAGGTTTGTTTCAGTTGAACCCTGACTTATAGAAAGTCTTTCCAAAACTCTTTTTGTGATGACGCTCTTGCCTGTGGCATTGAGTCCATATAAGACAATGTTTTTATTAGCCTGGACGGAAAGTAATGTAATTAGTGTCCTGATAATTTCATGGCGACAAGGGAACTGGGACGCTATGGCAGATACCAAGATCTCACTTGGCAGAGAGAAAACGGATTGGGCCATCTGTATATGACTGGTTTGGTTGACCTCCTTGGACGAAGAAACAGCCATCGGGGTATCTGATATTGATCAATATAATCACGTTCATTCAATTTTGTTGGTCGCGTTGGTCGGGGAGACGCGACGGGTCCGCGCGCTTAGCGCTAATGATTAGCTTTCGTGATTACGTAATGAACTGGGATAGTCCCGTGGCTGAGCATCTATCAATTCTATATGGATGATATTATGTGTTGGCTGTCTGTGTCGAAGCAACATAAATTATATAAATAATCCAATTCATGCATTCGCAGGCACTTGTGTCGCTAGTTACTGCCGTATGTCCGCATATGATTTTATTTTAAAGTGAGAACTTCATTGTGCTTCTACGATTGATTTGTTCGCTGCCTAATATTTATGTGTTTTACACTTTCTGAATACCATTTCTAAGAAACGATTCGCCTTACCCTAAAGCGTTGTCCGGATATCCAAACCAGGGTTCAAAGTTTATCTGTAGTGGAAATATTCAAGCCGGACTCTACACAGTTGCGATTCTGAGCCAGTCGAGCTTCTTTCCGTCACGATTCCAGTATGCGTACTAAGTTTATTCCTAAACGACCACACAAGAAATCCAGAGCCGGATGTTTGAGTTGTAAAAGCAAGAAAATTAAGGCTAGTACTGGCTGATTATCAACTATCTAAGATTGCTAATATCATGCAGTGCGATGAAGTCTGGCCTGAATGCTCCTTTTGTAGCACGAGAGTGATTCGTTGCACCTATCCTTCTCCACGCTCTGATGATTCGACAGTAGTGTCGTCTTCGAGTTCAGTTTCTTGTGAACCGGCTTTCGACAATTTCCCCGTAGAAGACACTGGAGAAGAGCTTGCTTTATCACCCCTCTACAGTTATTCATTACCGCAAATCTTGTCGAAAGAACTCTCTCCAACTGATCTTCGGGTAATGCATCATGTGAGTACAATTTTAATGCTTCGCAGTGTTGTTCTACTTCAGAGCTACTCCCAGTATTCATGTTCCACTTTACTAATTCTTGATCAGTGGTCAACGTTCACATGGAGTACAGTGGGCCTTAGCGAAACTCCTATGAATAAGGTCCTGCAATTTGTGGTGCCTGAGCTGGCTTTTGAAACCAGCTTCCTCATGAATGCAATGCTGGGCATCGCATCGCTTCACATGCAGCAGCTACTTCCGGATCCTACCCAATCCCAAAAACAGACAATGATCTATCGTGCAAGAGCACTAAAACAGTATCGCCAGGCCCTTCCCTTAATGGATACAAATTCGGATCAGTACGACGCTGCATTGATAATGGCGCTTCTATTGGTGGTTCTGTGCTCACAAGATTATATAGCGGACAATGAAGAACTGATAGTGGTCAAATGGATCTTTTTGTATGGGGGTATGCAGACTGTAATGAAACTGGGCGACATTGAGACAATTCCGTCAAGAAAGGTTGGACCAATATTCAACCGTTATATCACCGAAGTCAAATTGACGCCCACAATTCCTTCTAGCCTGTTGAATATGGTGGCTTGTATTACTCCTCTGGATCCGGATTATGCATATCTGGAGTTCTACTGCAAAACTTTGGACGATTTGGCAGTTGTTTATGCAAGTTTAGTCCAGGATGGGCTCGGTAATGCACTGTCGTTGCGAGTCATTACTTGGCCAACATACGTTAGCAACGATTTCGCAAATCTAGCAAAAGAAAAACATCCAAGGGCGTTGATAATACTAGCACATTATCTGGTGTTCACGAAGCTAGTTTCGCATTTATGGTGGGTTGACGGCGTAGCTGATCGAGATATTTCGATCATAGCCAGGGGTATATCTCCTGAATGGCTTTCATTCCTTAAGATGCCCCTGGAAGCGATATCGCTCACCAAAGCGGAAGACATAGTGCAATTACTTCTGAGACAGTGAGATGCCAATCTTACTGCTTACTTTTCTCGATTTTGCATCGATCTAGCTTTCAGCCAAGAAGCTCGGGGGTTTTATGGTGATTTAGAGGAGCTCACAAGAGTAGAATCCTATGAGATTTTGGTCTGGATCCTCGAATAGAAGAGTTGGCGAGAACATGGCATGCATCTGTTTTATTCAACCTCACTCATGGACGAGTTAAGGGGATTTAGTTGGAGTGAACTTCTCAAACCAGAGACGCTAAACTCGGGGGTTTCCAGACCTTAATTATGAGTATGAAAGAAGGCGAACGGTACTCTCACAGTAGAGGGTAGGTTCAACAACAGCGAGGCTTAATTCACGTTGCAGAGACCAAATAACAGAATAGCGAGTGGTATGTAGCTGCCTAGGTGGCCATCTCGTCATATTCCTAACTTGAGCGGGTTGGTACTGCCAAACTAAATTTAAAAGGATTGCACGACTATCAAATATCATAAAGGAGGGCATGTTCTGATACTTCACATAAGAGTCGGGCAATATAGTTTCTTGAAAATTGCAACCGGCGTGAAGATCCACACGCTCAAATTTCATAGCAGGTATCAGCATCCATAGTCAGAATCCTTGTTTGCTTTGTCTTTCTTTCTTAGAATTGTAGTCTCACTTTCTATCACGTGTCCTTGATGCTTCTCTTCTTAACCTAAGCGCTTGCTACATTATGAAAATAGCCGAAACTCCAACATTCGGGTCGGCCATCTAACAAGATCATAGACTCGTGCTAATTTCGTCTTCCCTAGCGGCGGTCTATGGTCCGGCTTAATTCATTAAGCGCCAGGCCCTCTTCAATGTTCCGCCAAGCGTCCAAGTCCTGCTGCGGCTATTCCCAATTCCTTGAATCTTTTAGTCTCCTCCAAGAACATTATAGGCAGAAAATCTGTTTATTATGCCCACGTCAACTAAAACTTTCTTATCAGTTTTAATTTCCCCTGTACAATCTATTTTAATACTTGATTGAACTAACTTAGAGCTGCTACCATTAGTCATTTCACAGTTAAGATAACATAACAAGTACGACTGTCCCAGCAGTCCGGTACCGAGCATCAAGAGCGCGAAGCGTACTGTAACACCAACAAACAAGCGTCATGCATGCAACAGTGTATGGCAGGCACTTATTGCAGCCTCCAATCCGAGTCCTTATCACATTCCCAAGTGGGACATGTTAATTGGGCTAGGCAGTTACATGGTGGCTGATGCCTCTCTGTTATGGTTCCGATAATTCCTAAGTTATGTTGGTGCCAAAGTCTTACTTAAAGTACCAGACTTCCTACTAAATTACAATCCTTCTTAAGTCTTATACATATGTGCTCCGGAAGCATTGTTGCCACTTATCGTAACCTCAAAAGCTCATTCTCGTTATCTTTGTTCATTTAGTCTGTCGCGTACTACGAAACGAAAGTAGTTTCTCGTTTCTTATCTAGTCTAGCCATGTTGGAAATGATACCATCCAAAGCTCCAACCAAGTCGCAGCACACATTTAGCAGGCCAAAGTCAGAAACTCCTGTTTTGCAAATTCAGCGAAGACAATCAATTGTGTTGATCGCCGCTATACTTGCAATTTTCACGATATGCTCTGTTTTCAAGCTGTCACCTCTCGTGGTCCCAAATGTCACACAACTCAGCGTGGGTTTCCCAAAATCATCAAACTCACCATCGGTGTATGGCGACACTAAGGCACAAAACGCTGCCGTCATAATCGACAACAGGCCTCTTGCGAAACTCGCTCCACTGCTGCTACATTTTTCTTCTGTGCTTGGCCCTGCATGGCAAATTATACTCTACACATCTTTGGACCATGCCATCAATCCTGCATCAGCACCAGTTCGTCGAGCTATTGACGCCGGGAGGATCGATATTCGCTATGCTCCGAGAGAAGTAGAATTCAACCGCAACAAAATTGCTGAATTCTTGACCTTGCCCTGGATTTGGGAGCAATTAGCTCCGGCTAAGGATGTGCTCATGTTCCAGGCCGATACCATCATCTGCGCCAACTCCCCTATTAGCGTTGATGATTTCCTTCACTATGATTTTGTGAGAGTTCCCATGGATCTTCCTGGTGGAGACTTTGATGGAGGTCTTTCCTTGAGAAACCGCTCGATGACATTGGAAATTACGACGAGTTCAAATTGGATAATCGAGAAATCCGCAAATGATTCCAACGCCGAGGGTGTCAAACTTGCTGACAAATGGCTCACGGAAAAGATGAAGCAGATGGGAGCCCGCCTACCAAAGAAAGAAATTGCTATCATGTTCTCGGTGCAACGAATTTGGCACAATGCGCCGCTGAGCTACCATAGAGTCAGCCGATGGCATCCAGATAAGATTGAGATGGTCGACCAATGGTGCCCCGAGCACAGGCTTTTCACCTTGAAGCCATTGTCAGAAGGATGATATGACAACTTGCGTGGTTTCAAGATAGACGTTTCAAGTAAAGCGCTTGAGGGGGAACCATAGGTCACTAGAGTACGGCCAGTTCAAACATCTGTTCATATTTAGCTTACCCTGAACATTTGTATTGCAAATCTGGTGATCTGGCAGGCCTTACTATGTATGGTGAATTACGCATTATGTGGAACACTATGGTTTTCTTGAATGAAGAAGCCCTTATGGCAAAGGGGACCATGTACTATAACAATGCCCAGCATCTAAATTAATATGATACATCTTCGGTTATACCAATACCACGACTCTGATGACGCTATGGACATAATAGAGAAACTTCATTACCTTTCACTTTCAGAGATGCAAACCATGAATCGTGTTCTGCATGCAGTTATCACATATTGAAACATGGAAAGAAGGCTCGTGTGATTGCAGAAGTGCTGTATACTAGATATGATTCAAGGTCTTGGGACAATCAGATAGAGGCTTACGTGCCGAGAGTTTCCAAAAGTCCAAAATTGAGAAGAAGGCCTTAAAAGTCAGGGGAAACGAGATATCGAGGTTTTGGGATGGTTATGCCTGTGTGAAATCTGATTTGACGCGAAACCAGGTTGCGGAGAGTTTTATTTTGGGGGAAGATGGGGGGGTTGTTGAAATCATACATGATTATGGGCTTTTCCGTACGCAGAATCTTTCTTAGCCAAGCAAGTATCAAAATGTAAGGAATACTGAATTGAAAGCGAGCTGGGTTGAGAGTGGATTGAGCCGATATAATATATCAAGCCTCCATATCATATTCATAAAATCATTACATTTCACATACTATCTCGCAAGCCTTGTATCCTCGCCTTAATATCCTCCTTCTCCACCCGCATCTGTGCTCTGCTTTCGCTCTCTCTGATAGCTTCATCGATACGACGTTCTTCCTCCTCTAGTCTCTCTAGTTCCTCCTCGTTGTCGATAGTAACACCTGCATAGGCATACATATCTGGTACTGGTCCTCGTAAGGTTCCAGAGACACGACTGCTGCTACGACTCTCTTGACGTAGGTGTGTATTATATGATGATGGCTGTGGAGAATGTACGCGAGATGACGGTAGCACTGGTACAGAATTCCGAGACGGGACCTCTTTCCTAGTTATCACCCCCGAAGCCGCTTTCGTACCCTGTTTCCCACGAGTATGCTGATGCTGATATCCCGAATTCACCTGCCTGACCACAGGTTTTTCCTCTGCGGCCCTGAACATGTCCTGATCATCTTCTTGCACATCAAGATCTGTGTTTAAGCCAGCTCTACTGTCTATAGCTTCTTCATTATCGTAGATCTCTCTTGTCTCTATGATGTGGGCACTTGCTCTATGCTTTTCTTGCATAATGGATGGTAGTGCTTGACTCTTGATAGGTTTGACGTTCCTTTGAGCTCCGTATTCTGTCTCCACACCGTTTTCATGGTAAAGCTCTGGGGAGAGGGAGCGCTCGGCTTGCCAGCCACTCTTCCTGTGATTCCTCCTGCGCCAAAAGAAGAAGACCACAGCTAAGATAAGAAGCATAACAGGGACAGCGACTGAAATAGCAATTCCAACAACTGCACCTGTCGAAAGACCAGACTTTCCCTGGGGCCGTATAATTGCAGAAGATACGGGGAATGAGTTTGTGGTCGCTTGTGGAACTATTGTAGCCGGATCCGAGGAAGCTGTAAAGATGGAATAGGTAGAGCTTACAGTCGAGGGACCTATGACATTCACTGTAAAAGTCCTCGAAGGCAAGGCGACGCTTGTCAGTGAGAGACGCGATGAGGTCTCAGATGGAAGTTCATCTTCACTTAAGAATGTAGGTGACAGTGTTGGGAAAACGGTGGCCCCTGGTGTACACGTATATTGACCCTCGAGTTCGGAAGCTATGTCCGGACACTCATCTGCTAAGTATTCCAGCGGATCTTTCCCCTGAAGTTCCCCAATAGGGCAATCTGTGCAGAGCCTGTTGAGGAAAACCCCATAGAAAGGCTGTTGCGCTCCATTTTGACCCCGCTGTGAGCAGAGACATTCCTTGTCGTTAGAATCACGGCATTGTCTTCGAAGTATGGGATCACCTATAAAGGTCTCCCGTTGTTTAACCACACACGGCGGTGTAAATTGTCGTCGACTTGAGCTAGATTCAAGCCATCCCATTTTCATCGCGGATCACTGCAAACGCATTGCTGGGATGGAAGGAATTGGAAATCGAGAGGGAAGATCACACAAAAGAACAAGAGCAGGTAGAATAAGCTTGAGGCTGACGCTATTCATAAAGTAGAGTAGTATTGGAACTGGTGGCCGGCATATGCATCGATCTAGCATTGAACCGTGCTGAGCCCCCGCAAACTTTCGGTGCTGACATCGTATCTTCCAAATCTGGTGCATCACAAGGGTTTCATGTTACACCTCGGGGTGGAGGGGTAGGAAGAGTGAGATAGTGGTATGTTTTTGGAGGAGGAGGATAGTAAGAAGATGCACGCAAGCGAGCCAGTTGGTGTGATAAGCTTGACCATTGCCCAGGATGCAATATAGGGTGTGGTCAGGCCTGTAATATTGGGTGGAATGTGGGTTCAAACTTCCCATTCTGCGTCGTACTCGCTGCATCAGCGCGCGCTTGAGATCCTTTCGGTTGCTCGCCCCCATGCGTGTCAGCCCAGCCACTGTTCATAGCCCAATAACAATGTGGCCTCGTCTACTATTTACAGGCACGGCGTAATCCAAAACCTCGGAACAAGTCGGTTCCATCCGCTGTTTCAAAACAATTGATGGTACAAGTGCGAAATGTGGAGTGCCATATATATAGGTAGGTGTAACTTCTTTTTCCAAGTTCTGCCTGAGTTATGCTGGCTCGGAATAACAAGATGTTCAGATAAGCTCTGGCCGAATTGTTGCAAACCATCAGCGTGAGAACCTTCCGGCTACTTAATCAGCAAAAGAATAAACATCTGACTGTGCTCGGCTTCAGACTCTGGCCAGATGCTATGTGCTTGCAGCAAAGTGGAGAATCCAAGGTAAGACTCAACAAAGGTAACGAGTGAAGCCACTCTGGTAAATTTGGAACATGTTGAAGTACCATAGAGTATATCTTATTTAGAGCGCATATTGGGTTCATCCTGGAGGATGTGTAACATGCTTCCGCCTGCCAGGCGTCTACAGTAAGTAGCACGCCCTCGTCAGGTTCACAATAATTGTTGAGAATCCCGGACCATTTTTAGCTACGCTCTGTACGAGATTTTAAACGGTGATACCAATCATGGTTGTATGTCTAGGTCAAGGGAAGGTAAAAGAGAACACTCTAGGTTAGAAAGAACAGAACTCGCATCGCCTGAATGATAGTTGATTGAAGCAAGGGAATTTGGTGTGGCGCCCACGTCAACTTGAAGACGCCTCGAATTCTCGAGCACTTGATTGCTTACTGGTTGCCTCTCTACATCAGGAATCAGAACAGCCACCACAATTTTGACACCCACAGATGTACATAGCGAATTACAGCCGCTTGACAAAACATGAAGGTGTCTTATTGGTGAAGACCAGCCTAACAGGAATGTCCCATCAAATCAGATAAAAGCATGGAGAGCCAAGATATTTCGGTGTGTGTATGATATTTGAAACGGCTGATCAAGGAACACTGTCATGCCAGCTGGAAACAGCCTCTGAGTAATGCTTATTATATATCTACAGAGAACAACAACTTCATTACTCGTAACCCAAAGGATCTAGAACAAAATTCTCGAGCTCTAATATGTGACGCGGTGATTACTAGAGTAATCAATTCACAGTTAATCCCCTGGCTTAATATAACTACTGACAATTCTTGAATGCTAGGGATCGTTAATTCACTGCATATTGGTAAGAACTCGTTGTTAGTGAATAGTGGTGTACTTGAAACTAAACTATTGAACACTTTGTAAGATTCGAAGCAATGTAACCATAAGCGAATGTCATTGTTGAGATTCAATTCCCCGAGGATGTTTCAATAAACGTTACTCAGCGATTTATCATCTTAATAGGCATTTTAAGCCGACTTCCGATCTTCTCATTTTTTGGGAGTTTAGAAGCTTCACTGAAAACAAGATTGAATGATACTCTCTCCTAAAAAGAATGATTGCGTGCTTTTCCTCTTGATCTATTTCTTAGATAACTGGAGGAGCTACTACACTGATTAACGCTTTTGGAATATAGGACGACAATGCACGATTATCAGACGAGGAAGGCTGAGCGAAGGGTGAACAGACTAGTACTAGTACTCGGTACTGTATATAACAGTATGGTCATGTGCTCTGTATTTCTGGATAAATACAGCAAATTTAGTTACGTAACTTCAATCTTCCTCCTAATCAGTTTATAGTTGGTCCAAGTTCTTCTCGGACACCCTTCTACAATCTGGATTATACAAGCAATCCTCTTCCCCATCACCTCAACGATAATTTTTCTCGGCATGTCTTATCATCTCTGGTATTTGTGAATGCTGTCAACCACCTAAGTACTCGCCTCGAGAAATCGTATGATGATACATCTGTTATAGTTATTCTCGATATTATTTCATCTTTAACACCTTGTGGAAGTAGCACCGGATCCTTGACTAGAAAACAAATTCGCATGGCAGATTCGTGCTGGAAGGCCTGAAATAAGAGGACAATTGCAGCTATACAAATACCTCAATAAAGACAAAGTCCGAGGGACCGCAATTTATCAAAATAGAGGCACAGGATAACAGCAATGATAGGATCCATCCAGAATTTCTGAATCAACTGCGAGGAAGAGAAGCAAACTATCAAATCTCTGGATTAATGGGGAGCTAGAGATCGACTAGGGCTACTAGCACATTACCTTATCTCTTGTAGCTGAGATCGAAAGCCTACATACCAAGAGCCTCTCGAACCGGTCCCAGCAGCCATGGACACGTGGCTACAGCCGTAATCCCTTTCAAATCACGCTCAAAAGAAGCAAGTTTCTAGCTGAAGATCGAAGCATTCATCCCCTAATTCCCTAATGCTCAAGAGAAAACCTGCTTAGAGCAGGCAGTCCCATTGAGATCAAATGATTGACTGCTTAGATTGACAGGCCATTAATCAAAATCAAAATCAAAATCAAAATCAAATCAGGTTAGTTGATTATAACTCAGATTAAGACTTGATAGCCTACTAGTCGGCAACTTCAGATTCAATTGGCTTTTTGGAAGGCGGAAGAGTCTATTTAGTAGACAGAGTTCTAGTTCCTCACTTTGGTTTTCTATCTACTAAATCCAACCATGATGTATTATCTACAGTTTAGAAGACTAAACAGATTTAACTTTGGTTTTCTATCTATTATATCTAACTATATGATGTATTATCAATAGTTCATGAGACTAAACAGATTTAACTTTTGGTGTCTACCTATTATATCCAACTATATGATATATTATCAACGGTTCATGGGACTAATTAATAGATTAACTAGATATTTCAAATCAAATCAATCGATCAGAATCATTAATCCTAATCAGAACATTTAACCTGGTTATTATTCATCAGAGTAATCGATTAACATTTTATCACACTGGGCAGTAGGAGCATCGACAATAGTACTAAGATTCTCATTTTGAACCAAAAGACAGTATATAATTCGAGATACAGATAACTTCGTATCTTGATTAGATATGTTTATATCAGCCTTGCGAAATCTGAAGGAACAAGGACTAGGTAATTCAAGAAAGTGACGAAAATTCTCGTCTTAGATATGGGAGACAGTTTCATTTGTCCAACAATAAGACATCTTTCTATCCATCTCACATTAGGCAATTATACTTAGGCGTTGTTGTCATTAGGAAAAAGAAAACCATCTTCAATTGTTACAAACTACAAAAGGGAGTTGCGATGCGAATGATCAGAGTACTAGGCTTTTTGCTTTGAATACCATTTCCTGTACAATGCCCCGGAAACGATCAAATGCTCTCTCATTCCCCCATGCCCCTTCCTGCTCAACTATACACATTTCCCCATCTAGAGTCTATTTATTCTCTACTCATCCTTCTCTGTAATGATATTAGCGGTCTCATTCAGCTTCTAAACATCACGTGGAATTCCGAATTACATACCAAGATCAGCCAAAATCTTCTCTCCCTTGGTACGAGCAGAATCAATGTCCCCCACCATGTAAAAAGCTCCATATTGAGTATCTGCATTTATGAAGTCACTACTGGCACTTATTTGAAGTTTGATTAGCCAAAATGCAGCGTAATCCAAAGATACTTTAATCTTTCACAAACTGCACGCACTATAATATTTGACTTGAGACGGAAAGCCATGCAAAATATTGGATGTTCTATGTATGTAGGTAGAATTAATTAAAGACGTCTCGCGCAAAAGTACTTTTCAAACCCAGAGCTCAGGCGTGGATATCGCCCCCTCCGATCTCTTCTACTGTCGGAACTCGTGCAAAAGTATTTTTCAAACCCAGAGCTCAGGTGTGGATATCGTCCCCCTCGATCTCTTCTACTGTCGGACCTCGAGCAACACTTTCCTCCATATGACTAGGGGAGGGAATAACCCAATAGTCAGACTGGACTTCACGCACAAACAATCTCGCCATTGCTGGAGGCATTTCCATCTTGCCATGGACACCATAAAGCGGTACATTAGGTTGAAAGAAGCATGGTCGTCGAAGCATAGCATCGGACAAGCAGGACTCGTTATCCCCACAAGCAGGATCTCCTCTGTCATACGGCATTGGACATCCTCCAGTTTGCCGGTAGTTTATTTCAGTGTGACACATGTCACAGACAGTTCGTTGCTTACTGCCGGTGCTCATATTTCTTCGTGGCCTATTGTCGCCAATGATAAGATTCGGATACCATTTTCGCATGAGAGCTTTATTGAATTCAAAGGAGACCAGAGTGGGAGCCTCCAACCACGAAGGGCTCAAGTTCACAAGGGATATCTCTTGATTTATGTGGTCGTAGCTAAACTTCTTCAGAAGAATTGGAGGACCACGCTTTTTGATAATCGGGTGAGCCGATTTGTACTCCACGTTCATGAGAGTATCTATCATCAGAGAGACTTTTCTGTAGAGCTTAGATGCGAATCTCTCGAAGTCCGTCTCGCAACTCTCTGGGTCAGGCAAACGGAACGGGCCATCACGAGTCTGGATATATCTTGATCTCCACTCTCCATCTGGCATTTGCCACTCAATCTTGAGACCTATGTTTAATTGAAGTTAGACGAGCTAGATCAAACGCAGCAAAGGTTGCGACAGGATAACTTTACTTACCAAGTTTGTTGAGAATTGACCAATCAGAGTATGGACCTGGCTCGGGTAGTCGAGCATATGGTACTGGATGGCTGATCTCTGGACCGCCCAAATAGAACTCGACAATTGGGTAGATTTTGGTTTTGGCTAGAAGCCCCTGTTCCTTGGCCTCTGATAACTGAAGTTTGATTTCAACCTCTCCTCTACTATCCTTTCCACCAGAAATCAAGTAAAATGCGACTCCGGGATCTTTATCTTGTTTGTTAGGGCCGCGACCGATATTGAAAATTGTCACGGCTCGTCCACCAGTCCAGAAAACACGCATAGGGTTGCCTTTCTCACCAGGAATATCTTTACATAGCCACATTCCAATGGATGCCTGGCCTTCAGTTGCTGCCGAAAGCCAGTTGCACCCTTGGACTCCAGCTGGTGGTTTCCAACCAGTTTTTGCAAACACAGTGCTAGCTAAAGATGCTAGTGCTCGAGCAGCAACCATGTCTGCGAAACAACTGGATGCCAATTCCTCATCAACTTCCCCTTGGGCAAATAGATCCTGGTTCATGGTAGCAAATAGTAGCTGGGCCAATTGCTCTGCGATTTGGAGAATGGTTGTCATGTTAGGGATGTCGGATGGGAATTTCGCGAATAGAACCATCTTCATTCTCGATGCTGTGCGCCCGATAACATAGTGAACACCTTTGTCCTTCGAGTCTTGCCTTAAGCATTCCATATGCCGAGCATATCGACCGCCCAAGACGATTGTCTTTCCAGCATATAATGCATTATCTCCGTGGCCTCGGTTTGAGATGCCTTGATATACCAATAGGTATATAGCTATGGTTCTGTCGCTCAGAACAGGATTAACTGCTGGGAGTTCTCCGAGATCCTTGAAAGTCGCAGTTCCATGCTGTATTTTGTTTCGCATATCGTTGACAATGACTGTTTACTTTGTGTTAGAAAAGTAAAGGATCAAAAGCGCTTGCATTGACTTACACTGATGGATAAGATCTCTGGTATTCTCGCCGTGGTTTGTTATCAGTCTTATTACTTCAGGATGGACACCGATCTTCTCAAAAGTACTTTGACGCTGGACCATCTCCCTTAGCAGGCCGTCAATGGTATTGAACAGCACAGAGCCAGTCCCGTTCGTCGGTGCTGCTGTAGTTTGATATTGAGGCGCAAACTCTCTCATCGAGACTTTGCGAAGTGGTGTTCCTTTGATAAGGCATCGAGTCGGTACAAGGCCCTCATTTCTATTATTTCCAAGAGAGACCAAAATGGTGGCAGGATTTCCAGCAACGGGTGTTCCGATTGCGAACGCCTCCTCACCTTTCTTGACAGGCAACATGGAGTGGAACGCTTTGTCAGACTGAAAGTCCTGTCTTCTAGGGCTGTAGTCTTGCTTGACAACACACGTCAAGATGCTCTCCGCTGGGTGGTTATGTGGAGGTGGAATACCAGGTCGTGTAGTGCCTTGCTCAACTTTCGGTACTCCAGCTATGGGTCTGCCATCTCCCCATCTAGAGGATATCGGCTGCTTGCTAGGCCCTCCCTTACTTTGATCTTGACTGCTGGACATGTTGTGTGGTATGAACAAAGTTTTCTGAAATGTAGCTTTGGAGATTGTAGGAGTTCAGGAAACCGGAAATGTGGGCGAGATTTACAGCTAGACGAGACAGCCTGATTCACTGTGGAAAACGCAGGGGAATCGCAGTGAATATTTGTGATTCATAACTACATAGTCATGGCGTTGTGATTCATCTTAGATTTACTGACGAATAGCTAGTCTCATATCCTTGACTGTCTAGTTTGAAAACACAACTTCAATAGATAAGTGCTACACAAACCATATCTTCTATAACCTCTCGAACAAGAAACCAAGCAGGATACAAAGAGAGGCATAGTATGAGATGAAGTTTGCACGTAAGCCATGCTGCGCTACGTACTAGATGTCAATGCCAAGACATCCCCGTGAATCAACGTCCAACACAGAATGGACTCGTAGAGTAACCATTATTCCTCATATAATAAGTAACTTGAAACCATGTCCCCTTCTCCCCTCTCCCCCGCTGCCCCAAAACATCATCTAGCCACGGAGATCGTGGCTGATCTCCCTGCCAAGAGAGCAAAGCTCGATGGTAGGCAACACTCAAAAGTACTTTTCCATATGTGTAGATGCTCAAACACATGATAGAGATTGCCGAGTGGGAGAATGCGGTGCCTCCGCCTGGAGGTATCCCCGCTGGTGAAATGCCAACTTCACATAATACTTGGTAAAGGGAGCACTGATATTTGTAGACAATGATAGCTGGTATGGGGGTTGGGAGGTTGACACCTCCAAGGAGGCGATGATGGAGATCAACCGGGTCTCCGAAGAGAAGAAGAAGGAGCTCGATGGTCCGGACAAACCGGAGACGCCCTCTCAACGATGGCGTAGAAAGAAGAAGGAGAAGGCAGAGAAGGAGATGGAGGAGAAGGGGCTAGCAACCCCGGAAACCCCAGCTGTACGGACCTTTTGGCTTCCTTAGGGGTATGCTGATATATATAGCAAAAGCCATCAACATCGGGGGCGGCGGTTCGGAGGGCTACGGCCAAAAAAGTGACTGCGGCCAAGCCGAAGCCTCCAAAGGAGAAAAAGGGGAAGAAAGGTAGGGGGAAGGGGAAGGGAAAGGAGAAGGAGAAGGAGAAGGAGAAGGAGAACTGGATCATAACGACCAGTGATGAAGAAGAAGAAGAAGAAGAAGAAGATTAACGTGGGGCACGATTTTTGGGCTTAACATTTTGACATTTTCACCATCTAAACAAATTTTAGCTCAATTACATTGCTCCAATCAATATCTTATAAGACTCTAAGATTTCAACTGTAGAATCGGAGCTGAAAAGAAAAGAAGCATTACAAAACAAATGTTTTTGGGGTTTCGATGACGGCGCGACTAAAAGCCGTCGGACGTTATCTAGCTGAAGAACATAGATGGCTTTGTTTGACTTGTGTCATACATAGGTCAGGATGATTTGAAAGATAGACGTTAATAGAAATTGTTTGGGGATTTTGTGCAATAATTTATCAACTACAACTCCACCTATGATACAAACCGCCCATAAGTCCGTCTACTCCTTCTCCTTCTCAAGGTCCGCCAAAATCTGCTCTCCTTTAGCTCGAGCAGCGTCGATATCACCCACCATGTAGAAGCTCGATTCCGCTTTAAAATAGTTAGTTATGAGGTCGATGTAAGAGGGGGGAGAATTAATTATGAGGGTGAAGTGAGAAAGGGGGGTTGAGCGCGGAGTTTTTGGAGATGCTTGGCGCCAAGACATTTGGTCTATGAAGACATGTCTTGAGCAAGTAGCTCGAAAAAAGGTGTGAATTAGATAAATCCCAGGGAAAAGTCAGACTTACGCAAATCATCACCCTCTCCGTTCATGATAGCCTTGAACGACCGAATGGTGTCCTTCAGGTCAACCAAAACACCCTCGATACCTGTGAAAACGGTGGCAACAGTGAAAGGTTGGCTCAAGAATCTCTGGAGCTTTCGGGCACGCTCGACAGTCAACTTATCAGCTTCTGACAACTCATCCATACCAAGAATGGCAATGATGTCCTGGAGAGACTTGTACTCCTGGAGCATCTGTTGGACCTTGGTGGCGGTATCGTAGTGGTCTTGTCCAACAACTCGGGGATCCAACATACGAGATTTGGAGTCCAAAGGATCGACAGCTGGGTAAATACCCAACTCAGAGATACCACGGGACAACACAGTGGTGGCGTCCAAATGGGCGAAGGTAGTGGCAGGGGCGGGATCAGTCAAATCATCAGCGGGCACGTACACGGCTTGCACTGAGGTAATGGAACCCTTGGTGGTGGTGGTAATACGCTCTTGCATGAGACCCATGTCTACGGCAAGAGTAGGTTGGTAACCGACGGCAGAAGGGATACGACCGAGAAGAGCGGAC